>MDTF01018345.1_pt1 | contig 42465 bp, 44 predicted proteins | sample 811191 | NCBI WGS metagenome assembly MDTF01 (sample SAMN05326649, study PRJNA326480) | marine metagenome | isolation source: seawater | place: Southern Ocean | collected 2011 | reverse complement strand
TTTTTTTATAGTTTCTGCAGAAACACCTAAAAGGTTAATTTTTGTTTCTGCAGAATATGTTACAAAACTTCCTTTATAATATGCAGAAGATCCTGCTATGGAAACTAAAGTTGCAGCAATTTTACCTCCAGTTAAGCTTTCTGCTGTCGAAATTGTTCTGTTACTTTTCTTCAACAACACTCCCACTCTTTTTTCTAGAGAACTATCATCATCTAAACCCGTTATAATTTCTGGAATTAGTTGATAAAGTTCATCTACTTTTTCATGCAACGCTGTTTCAATAATTTCTTTGTTTTCCCCTTTGGCAGATAGTCTTAAACGAACTCTACCAAAAGAAGGCAAATACGCTAACTTGATATAGGTTGGTAAATTATTTTCAAAATCTTCAATTCTTTCGGCAATCATACTCTCTCCTTGACCATAAGTCATAATCGTTTTATGAAGGATAAAAGGTAATTTAAACTGCTTCTGAATTCTTGGTAAAACTTCATTAGTAATGAGTCCTTTCATTTCATAAGGAACTCCAGGAAGCGAAACAAAAACAGTTTCATTTTCATAAAACCACATGCCAGGTGCTGTCCCAAAATTATTCATTAATAAAATCGCTTTTGAAGGCAATTGAGCTTGCGCTCTTTGTACTTCTCTAAAAGGATAATTTATTCTTTTAAATAACCCTTTAATGTGTTCTACTACCTCTGGGTGCTCTACTACTTTATCATCATTAAAAAACTCAGCGATTGTTTTTTTAGTGATATCATCTTTTGTCGGTCCTAAACCACCAGTAATAATTACAATATCTACTCTTTCTTGCGCTTCCTTAAATGCGTTTAAAATGTGTTGCTTATCATCTTGAATGGAAGAAATCTGATAAACTGATACTCCTATTTTATTTAATTGCTGACCAATCCATTGCGAATTTGTATCTACAATCTGACCGATGAGAATTTCATCTCCAATGGTTATAATTTCTGCGTTCATATTTTTTTATTGAAAGTGGTAAAGCAACAAATTTGACTTTGAATCTTTATCAATTTTAAAGTTAATTTTTTGTATTCCCTATTTTATCAATTTCTTCTTCTTTAATAACTTTTTTTCTATTCCAAACAAAATGTAAAAAATAAAATAGCGTAAAAACGAATAGCAACCCAATTGCAAATGATTTAAAACTAAAAAATAATATATTAGAATTATTTATATTTTGTTCCAAAAAAAAAATGTGTGGAGAGCAAAAATAGCATTCCCAAAAATATATGTGACTATGCCAAGAATTCCAAATAACCATTTATTTTTTTTATGATTTTCTGCAAGTCTATAAAAATAAAAACCAATGTAGAAGAGAAAAATATAACCTAGCATCTTCATAAAAATAATTCTAATTTTATTCTGGAATTCTTCCTATTTCATCAATACTATTATTTTTACTTGGGGCATTCTTTTTCCAAGTTTTCTCTAGATATTTATATAATATATAACAGCTCAAGAGACCTAAAGGTAGCGCCATTAAATTAAGAGCTATATCGTTCATAGTTTCAAAATACCCCGGGGCAAAAATTTCTAAAACGATTCCTAATATTAATCCTAAAACAACAATTCCTGCATAATAAACTACGATTCCTAAAAGGGTAAATCCCCATTTACTTTTATCATGTGCTTCTGCTAATTTGTAAAAATATTTTCCAATCCAATACAGTAACAATAACCCTAACATCCTTTTTATTTTTAATTATTTACTTCACTCTAATATTAAATGACTCATTGCCTTCAATCACTCCTTTTAAAACATCATTCTCCACTACTTTTCCAACTCCTGCAGGAGTTCCTGTAAAAATGATATCACCTTTTTTTAAGGTAAAATATTGAGAAACATACGAAATGAGTTCGTCTATTTTCCACAACATTTCATTCGTATTTCCGTCTTGAACAATTTCATCATTCTTATATAATTGAAATTTTAAATTAGCTAAATCAAATTCTTCTTTCGGATAAAACTCTCCCACAACGGCACTTCCATCAAAGGCTTTTGCTTTTTCCCAAGGCAACCCTTTTTCTTTGCATTGTGTTTGTATATCTCTTGCTGTAAAATCGATTCCTAATCCAATTTCATCATAATATTTATAAGCAAACTTTGCATCTATATGTTTACCAACTTTATTTATTTTGATTAAAACCTCTACTTCATAATGTACATCATCAGAAAAAGGAGGTATAAAAAACGGATTCTTTCTTGGTAAAATAGCAGAATCTGGCTTTAGAAAAACGACAGGATTGTCTGGTCTTTCATTCGCTAACTCTTGAATATGTTTTGCGTAGTTGCGCCCAATACAAATTATTTTCATAAATGCAATTACGATTTGTGAATGATACTACTCCCCTGCTTCAGGAAAAACAATGGCTCTATTTCCTGAAACTATAATTTGATGATTTAAATGACATTTCACTGCCCTCGCTAAAACCAATTTTTCTATATCCGCGCCGATTCTTTTTAAAGTTGTTGGAGTGCTTTCGTGTGTTACGGGCTTTACATCTTGCTCTATAATCGGACCTTCATCTAAATCTTCAGTCGCATAATGTGCTGTTGCTCCAATTAGCTTTACGCCTCTTTCATAAGCTTTCTTATATGGATTTGCACCTTGAAAAGCAGGTAAAAAGGAATGGTGAATATTAATAATTCTCTCTGGATAATGATTGATAAAATCTGATGATAGAATTTGCATATATCGCGCCATAATGACCAAATCTATTTCACTAGAATCTAGCAATTGGATAATTTTAGCTTCTTGTTCTAACTTCGTTTCCTTTGTAACGGGTAAATAATAAAAAGGAATTGCAAACATTTCTGCAATGTTTCTTAATTTATCATGGTTACTAATCACCATTTTTATAGTACAATCTAAACGTCCTTCTTTAGATCGCTCTAATAAATCGTATAAATTATGACTTGTATGTGAAACCATAATAGCAACGTTCTGTTTTTTATCGCCATAATTTACAGACCAATTAAAGCTTAAAGGTTCAGCTATTTCAATGAAACTATCTTCTAATTCATCTTTAGATATATTAGTTCCATCTGCATTTAACCGAACTCTCATAAAATAAGTGTCTTCGATAGCATTTACATATTGCTGACAACTTAAAATATTGAATCCTTTTTCATAAAAGAAATTAGTGATTTTTGCCACTAACCCTTTTTGATCCGAACATTTTATTAAAAAAGTAACGACTTGTGATTTCATTATATATTATTTAGGTTTAGACTAAGCTCAACCAGAAAGTTAAATATTGATAAACTGAAACTAAAAACTGCCAACGAAAACCTATGGTATCCATTTTTTAGGAAAATTAGGCTTTCTTTTTTCAAGAAAAGCATCTCTTCCTTCTTTTGCTTCATCCGTCATATAAGCTAAACGTGTTGCTTCACCAGCAAAAACTTGCTGACCAACCATACCATCATCTGTTAAATTCATTGCGAATTTTAGCATTCTTATAGAAGTTGGACTTTTCTCTAAAATTTCTTGCGCCCATTCATAAGCAGTACTTTCTAACTCATCATGCGGAATTACAGCATTTACCATTCCCATATCATAGGCTTCTTGTGCTGAATAATTTCTTCCTAAAAAGAAAATTTCTCGTGCTCTTTTTTGTCCTACCATTTTAGCTAAATAAGCAGAGCCATAACCACCGTCAAAAGAAGTTACATCTGCATCCGTTTGCTTAAAAATGGCATGTTCTTTACTTGCCAAAGTTAAATCGCAAACTACATGTAAACTATGTCCACCACCAACTGCCCAACCAGGAACTACTGCAATTACAGCTTTTGGCATAAAACGGATTAAACGTTGAACTTCTAAAATATTTAAACGGTGATATCCATCTTCACCAACATATCCTTGATGACCACGTGCTTTTTGATCACCACCAGAACAAAAAGAATATACACCATCTTTTGTACTTGGTCCTTCGGCAGAAAGAAGTACAACACCTATATTTACATCTTCACCTGCATCATAAAAAGCCTCATACAATTCTTTGGTTGTTTTCGGTCGAAATGCATTTCTAACATTTGGTCTGTTAAACGCTATTCTTGCAACTCCATTACACTTTTTATAGGTAATATCTTCATACTCTTTGACTGTTTTCCATTCAGGTTGTATCATATTTTTGTATTTTCGACGTTCTTGTAATATAACAAAAGATCGTTCCTTGCAAAAATAAACATTCTAACTTATGATTAAGAAATCGCTTACATTAATATTTATTCTTTTTTGTTTCTGTGGCTTCTCGCAAATGACAATTCAAAAAAAAATAGAATCTGATCTTTTAGAAACTACAAGAAGTATCAGAATTTTTCTTCCTGAAGGATATGAAAGAGACAGTATTAAAAACTACCCTTTAACTATTGTTTTAGATGAAGAATACCTATTTGACACATATGTAGGAAATGCTATCTTATTTGCAAAAAAAGATAAGGCTCCTGGACAAATTATTGTTGGAATTTCTATGGAAGAAAGCAAAGGAAAAGACATTTCTTTCGATATAAATTCTGGAAGATTAACCTCGAGTGCATATAATTTTTACGGATTTATTAGAGATGAAGTGTTGTTTTATATAGAAAGTAACTACAGAACATCTCCTTTTATAAGTCTTGTTGGACATGGATATTCTGCAAATTTAATCACACATTTTTTACAAGAAAACAATACTTTCATCAATTCTTTTATTTGTATAAACCCTAGTTTTTCTGATTTTATTGGTGAAGAGCTCGTTTCTTACAATCTACCTAAATTCTTAAAAGAAGACAATACTTTTTATTTCTACAGCAATAACTCCACTTCATTTCCTTTAACGAAGCAACAAAAAATAGCGCAGGTTCAAAAAGGATTATCGGCTTTAGAAATCAAAAATTTTAATGTTATAAATGATGTAATGAATACGGCTAATTCAGTCTCTGCAATTGGTGAAGCAATTCCAAGAGCAATAACGAAAATTTTTGAAGTTTATTCAGCAATTTCAAGAGAAGAATATGAAAAGAACATTAAAGACTTAGCACCACTTGATGCTATTTATTATTTAGAAAATAAATATTTAGAAATAGAGTTTCTATTTGGCAGCAATTTAGGTATTAGAGAAAAAGATATTTATGCTATTGAAAATATTATTATCGAAAAAGAAGACGGAGATCGTTTACGTGATTTTGGTAAAATGATATTAAAGTTATTTCCTTCTTCTCCCCTGGGAGATTATTATATTGGGAAGTATTACGAGACAGGAAAAATGTATAAAAAAGCTTTAAAGCAATATAAGATTGGATATGGAAAAATGGATCCTTCAGACCCAAATTCTGATGCTTTCTATGAAAATATTCTAAGATTAAGTGGGCAGTAGTTTTTAGCAATAAGTAAAAGAATAATATATTCTGTGAGGTAATGTTTCAAGTAAAAAGTAATTAAATTTTTATAAATATTTTTCGTCTATACATTTCTCTTATAATAATATAGATAAAAAAGTATATGTCTAAACCTTCAATATCTTTCGATTCAAAAAAAAAGCATAAATAGGTTTAGTTGCTTCAATGTCAATTGAAAACACAGGAAGTTATTTCTCTAACAAATATTTTAAATGTAAATAATTTAAACTAAAACTCAGGACTAATTTACTTTACCAATACTATCCTATCCTCTTCAATAACAATTAGTTTTTGTTTGTATAAATTACCAACTGCCTTTTTAAATGCTTTTTTACTCATTTTCATATGAAAACGTATCGAATCTGGCGAGCTCTTGTCGGTAATTAAAATAAAACCTTCCTTGCTATTTTTTAATCTAGCAAGAACTTTATCTACATCAGAATTAATAACATTTCTAAAACCTTGTGGTCTTAAAGAAACATCTATTTTACCATCTTCACGAATATTTTTCACATAGCCAGTAACTTCCATGTTTTCTTCTAACTCTTGAAAAACTTCACTTCTAAAAAGCAAACCATCAAATTCTTCATTTATTAAAACAGTGTAACCCAAACCAGTCTCAGTCTCAATAATTAAGTTTACCTTTTCTCCTTCTTGCAAGTTTATTTGTTGCGCTTCCGAATTATTTTCTCCGTCTTGTAAATTATCTTCTCCTTCTTGTAAATCCTCTTGTAAACCCATTACTGTATATATTTAAAATATGCTGTCAAAATTAAATCATTTTCTTCACTTGGCGTGAAAATTTCTAATATTTTTGGTTTTTCTGATGTTTCATAAAAACCTTTTAACTGTTCATTTACTTTTTCGGTTGAAAATGCTTTTTGATACTCAAAGGCATGCATTTTACATAAATGCTCTGCAGTTAAGCAATGTGGTGTTTCAAAGTATTTAGAAGCATTTGTAGTTTTTGGTCCTGGAATAATTTTAAAAATTCCACCACCAGAATTATTAATTATTATAATTCTAAAGTTCTTCGGAATATTTTTATTCCAAAGTGCATTACTATCATAAAAAAAGCTAAGATCTCCTGTAATAAAAACAGTCTGGTTATTTTTTGCATAAGCAGCACCAATTGCCGTGCTTGTGCTTCCGTCAATTCCACTTGTTCCTCTATTGCAAAAGATATTGATACTGTCTTTAACACTAAATAATTGTGCGTATCTAATAATTGAACTATTACTTATTTGTAACTGACTATTACTTGGAATACTTTCTAAAGCTTGCTCGAAAACTTTAAAATCAGAATGTTTTATTTTTGATAAATACGCAGCATGCTTTACTCTTTTCTCATCACGAATCTGTAACCATCTTGACTGATATTTACTTTCTTTTTTTACGATTAATGTCTTAAAGTTTAAAAAGAAATTAAACGGTTTTGTTTGAATAAATTCAGATAAACAGAAGAAAGTATTTATTGCCTTTTTCTCGTCAATATTCCAATGATGTTTTGGTTGATATGCTCTTAAAAAACTTTTAATTCTTTTCGAAACAATCATTCCTCCGAAAGTAATTAATACTTCTGGTTGTAATTCTTTAAACTGAGCATCATCTAAAGAAAAAATAAGTTGATCAATAGAGTTAACCACTTTTTTGTTCTGCAAGTTAGAAGTGGTTTCTGTCAATATTAATACGGATTCATCGTCAGCATAAAAATCCATCAATTGATATAATTCTTCATCAGGATAATTTACACCTACTAAAATCATCTTTTTTTCAGCTGCATTCCAAATTTTAGCTAAATTATCATAATCAATATGAGAGTTATCCAAAGAGCTCATAGAAATATGAGGAAAATTAAATTCTTTAAGGTCACTCACAGTTTCATACAAAGGTTCATCAAAAGGCACATTTATATGAACAGGTCCTTTTTGCGAAACTGATATTTGCAAAGCTTCTCCAATTAATTGAGAGTTACGTGTCTTATATTTTTTATTCTCAATCAAATTTGCAGAAAATAAGATATGATTTTCAAACACATTTTCTTGACGGATAGTTTGTCCATCACCAATATCAATTAAATGTTTTGGTCTGTCTGCAGAGATAACAACTAGAGGGATATTACTGTAAAATGCTTCTGCAATTGCAGGATAATAATTCAACAGAGCAGAACCCGAAGTACATAAAATTGCAACCGGTTTTTGAGTTTGTTGCGCAATTCCTAAAGCAAAAAAAGCAGCAGAACGTTCATCAACAATACTTAAGGCTTCTATTTCCTTATGATTAGAAAAACCTATAGTAAGTGGTGCACTACGTGAACCTGGAGAAATAACAACTGTATCAATATTAAATTGATGACAAGCTGAAATTACAATCTGTGCGAGTTCTTTTTTTGGATACATTTTTTAGAGTAACAAAGTTGCAAAGCTAAACTAGCTGCAAAGTTAAGTAAACATAAAAAAATAAAGTCGCAAATCCTCAATTTTTAACTTTGAAACTTTGCGACTTTGTTACTATCTATTTTGGTACTAGTTTCCTTTTTGGTAATCTGCTAAAAATTTAGCCAAACCACTATCTGTTAATGGGTGTCTTAATAAGCCTTCGATTGCACTTAATGGCCCAGTCATAACATCAGAACCTAATTTTGCGCAATCTATAATATGCATTGTGTGACGCACAGAAGCTGCTAAGATTTGAGTTTCAAAACCATAATTATCATAAATTAAACGAATTTCTCCAATTAAATTTAAGCCATCAGTAGAAATATCATCCAAACGTCCAATAAAAGGAGAAACATATGTTGCTCCTGCTTTTGCCGCCAATAAAGCTTGACCAGCAGAAAACACTAACGTTACATTTGTTTTAATCCCTTTAGATGAAAAATATTTACATGCTTTTATACCATCTTTAATCATTGGTAATTTTACTACAATTTGCGGGTTTAAAGCAGCCAAAGCTTCACCTTCTTTTACCATTCCGTCAAAATCTGTTGCAATTACTTCCGCAGAAACATCACCTTCTACCAATTCACAAATTTCTTTGTAATGGTTAATTATGTTCGCTTCACCTGTTATTCCTTCTTTAGCCATTAAAGACGGATTTGTAGTTACACCATCTAAAATTCCTAAGGCTTGCGCTTCTTTAATTTGCTCTAAATTTGCAGTATCTATGAAAAATTTCATCTCTTAAAAGTTATAATTAATTTCGACAAAGGTAATAAGAATGGTTTTTAATTTCTAAAATATTAATTACAAGTTTTAAACATAGATAAATTAGTTTTCTATAAGGATTATTGAAAAACATTCTTTGTGTCAAAAATTTTTATTAACAGTTAGAAATCATTATTTTTATCGAAAATAAACTTTATGGTTTTCAGAAAAATTACTCTTATCTTATTTGTATCTTTTTTCTGTTCTTGTGAAAAGTCTTCTTTAGAGGAGGGAATTGAAAACGAAGTTATTTGTGGTACTTCTGAAATTGAAGTTTCTGCTTCTGACAACATAGTAATAACCAATAGCATAGATCCTGTTTTTTGGAGAGGTATTTATACAGACAACTCTGTAGAAATTAATTATACTAAAAAAGTAGGATCTAATGATGAAACAGAAACTCTAACTTTTTTATTTAGTAAAAAGGGAGATTGTTTACAGATAGATAAAGGATATAAATACTACTATGGTTCATTTTTTGACGTCTCTGCTATCACAGAGGTAACGCTTTTACAACTCAAGATAAAAGACTGGGAAATAGATGAAAAATTTACTGGTCAATTAACCTATAGAGATCATCATGATAAACAAGTTTACACTATTAAATTTTGGGTAGAATTTACAGAAAATGATTATGAAATAGAAGATACAAATTACACTTATTTCTCTAATTGCTTAAACAACAAATTACCTATTGATCTTGATTTAAATGAAGATGGAAAAACTGATTTTATTTTAGGTTATGAAGAATACAGAAATATTGGGAACACTCCAAATTTTACGACATACACCGTAAAATTATTTTCTAATAATGAAGATGCTGATTCTAATTTAATATTATCACCAAAAAAAGATAATAGTCCTTATTTTGTAATTTTCAACCCTCCATTTTCGTCAGAAAACACAGCAAGATACCTTAATGGAGTTAAAAATACTTTAGACATATTTTATGAATATGACGCTCCTTATGAGAATTATAATTACTTCCTAAATAATAATTTAACATACAGTGAAATTTTAGAAGATGATCAGGATGATTATTTTTTGGTTAGAATGACAATTTCTGATAAACTTTATTATGGTTGGATAAAGTTTAACTTTAATGCTATTTCTTGTTCTGCTGAAGTTGTAGAAACTTATTTACATAATGTAGCTAATGAACATATCAGTATAAACTAAAGTTTATAATGGTTCATTAAAATTTTCTCATAAATTCTATCTGGTAAGATTCGTTTTAAAACAATAGAAAATTTCTCCATAAAACCACCAACTTTATAGTGTAGTTTTGGGTTATCTGAATTAATGATTTTATAAACAGTCTTTGCCATTTCTAAAGGATCCATTCCTCCTTCAACATGGGCATCTATTAAATCTAAGTTTGCTTGATACGTTTCTTTATAAGCAGAGTTTTCAAATACAGGAGTATGATATCTTCCAGCAGCAATATTAGTAGCAAAATCACCAGGAGCGACATTTACTACCTTAATTCCAAAATTCTTAACCTCCATACTTGTTGCTTCAGTAATTAATTCTAAAGCGCCTTTTGTTGCCGAATACAAACCTCTAAAAGGTAAACCCATATAACCAGCAATTGAAGTTACATTTAAAATCATTCCAGATTTTTGCATTCTCATTTGTGGTAAAACAGCTTTCATTACGTCAATTGCTCCAAAAAAATTGGTATTAAAAACTGCTCTCATTTCACCCATAGGAGTATCTTCAATCGGACCCGTAATTCCCATTCCGGCATTATTAATTAAAACATCCAATCTTCCTTCTTTTTTGATAATATAAGCAACAGCTTCTTCAATAGTTGCAACTTTTAAAACATCTAAAGCAATAATTTTAAACGAAAAATTCTCTATATTTTTAGGATTCCTACTCGTTCCATAAACGGTATAACCTTCTTTCTCTTGTAAAAAAGTAGCAATCGATTTTCCTATTCCTGACGAAGCACCAGTAACTAATATAACTTTAGACATAAAAATAATTTCTAATTATGAAATACGAATTAACAAAAAATAAATTTAAAAAATAAAATAAGTAGGTTTTTAAAATTTGAATCGGATCGGATAAGATTCTAGGATAAGTTTAAGAAATAAAAAATGGCAAGCTACCTACATCACACCGCTACAACCTAATACCCTTGCTGTGTTCCCACCCTGGGGGGTTCAAAGGGAGCTAGTTGTGTAGGACTTGCCGTTGCAAATTTACAACAGATTTTTATTTTAACAATTAAAAAAATATTAAATTTTATGTAACTTTTTTAACTTACTGAGTACTAATTAGATGTTTTGTGTATTTTACACCTTTTATCAAGGTTTAGAACTATTAAGAAATGAAATCAATACATTTGTACAACTAAATAAATATTAAATCAATGGAAAATCAAGCAAATAGTAAGAGTATCATATTAAATAACGGCCTATACTATGGATTAATTTTAATACTAGCAAGTCTTATAACATATGCATTGGGAATGCACCTTGATCCAACAGCTGGCTATATAAACCTTGGTGTTTTAGCATTTGTTCTTATAGGATTTCCAATAATTGGTATGTCTAAGTTTAAAAAAGACAATAATGATTTTATGAGCTGGGGTCAAGGAGTAAAAATAGGGATAGGAACGGTTCTTATTGGTACTATAATTAGTCTTCTTTATCAGCATGTTTTCACAACTTTTATTGAACCTGAATTTTATTCACAAGTAGAACTAGTTACTAGAAATGGATTATTAGATGCTGGTTTAACAGAAGATCAAATAGACGCTCAGATAGAAATGCAAAGTAAATTTCAAGGAACAATAATTGGTGATGCACTAGGTATACTTTTTATGACTTTTATAGGTTTTATTATATCTGCAATTACAGCTGCAATCATAAAAAAAACAGAAGAAGAAAACTATTAAGCTAGTTTAAACGTTAATTAGTTTACAAAGTTTAAATGTTAAAACTAGAAACTTCGTAACTTTACCTTCTTAAAAAACATTACATGGATATTTCTTTAGTAATACCACTTCTTAACGAAGACGAGTCTTTACAAGAATTACACGATTGGATTGCAAAGGTTATGCAATCCAATCGTTATTTATATGAAATTATTTTTATTGATGATGGCAGCACAGATAATTCTTGGAATCTTATTGAACAGTTATCATCAAAGAATAAAGCAGTAAAAGGAATCCGTTTTCAAAAAAACTATGGGAAAAGTCAGGCTTTAGATGCTGGATTTGAACTCGCAAATGGTAACGTTGTTATTACGATGGATGCAGATTTACAAGACAATCCTGAAGAAATTCCTGATTTATACAATTTAATTATTGATGAAGATTTTGATTTAGTTTCTGGCTGGAAAAAGAAACGTTATGACAATCTTATTACTAAAAATATTCCTTCAAAATTATTTAATGCTGCAGCTAGAAAGACCTCTGGTTTAAAATTACACGATTTTAATTGTGGATTAAAAGCATACAAGAACAAGGTTATTAAATCTATAAAAGTTAGTGGAGAAATGCACCGATACATTCCTGTTCTAGCTAAAAATCAAGGATTTACAAAGATTGGTGAGAAAATCGTACAACATCAAGCAAGAAAATATGGAGAAACTAAATTTGGGATAGATCGTTTTATAAATGGTTTTTTAGATTTAATTACCGTTTCCTTTTTATCAAAATTTGGCAAAAGGCCTATGCACTTTTTCGGTCTTTGGGGAACATTTATGTTTCTTTTTGGAACTACGTCAGCATTTTATATTGGCGTCTATAAATTGTACAATGTTTTCAATGGAATCAAAACTATTTTAATAACTGATAATCCTTGGTTTTATATTGCACTAACTTCTATGATTTTAGGAACCTTACTATTTTTAGCAGGTTTTATTGGAGAACTGATAATTAAAACAAAAAGCAACGAAAAACACTACACCATTAAAGAAAAACTCAATTTCTAAACTGTATATTTGTAATTAAATTAAGCTATACAATTTTTAATTCTATGAAAAATATTTTAGACAAAGCAACAGAATGGTTAACGTCAACTTTTGATACTGAAACTCAAACTGAAATTCAAGAATTAATAACAAATAATCCTGAAGATTTAGAAGATAGGTTCTATAAGGACATGGAATTTGGGACTGGAGGAATGCGTGGAATAATGGGTGCAGGAACTAACCGAATTAATAAATACACATTAGGTAGAGCAACTCAAGGCTTGTCTAATTACTTAATAGAAAACGTAAAAAAAGAACAATTAAGTGCTGTTATTGCCTACGACTGTAGACATAATAGTAAAAAATTCGCAGAAATTGTTGCAGGTGTTTTATCTGCTAATAACATAAAAGTATTTTTATTTGAAGACTTACGTGCAACTCCTGAATTATCTTTTGCTGTACGTTATTTAGGATGTGATGCAGGTATCGTTTTAACCGCTTCTCACAACCCACCAGAATATAACGGCTATAAAGTATACTGGGCTGATGGCGGACAAATAGTACCTCCTCATGATGGTGGAATTATAGGAAATGTTAACGCTTTAGATTTTTCTGAGATTAATTTCAATGCAAACGATGATTTAATTGAAGTAATTGGAAAAGAAGTGGACGATGTTTTTATAAAGGAATCTGTAAAGAATGGTTCTTTGTCTGATACTATTGATAGAAAAAACTTAAAAATCGTTTTTACTTCATTACATGGAACCTCTATCGTTTCTGTGCCTGATACATTAGCAAAAGCTGGTTATTCAGATGTACATATTGTTGAAGAACAAAGAGTACCAAATGGTGATTTTCCAACAGTAAAATCTCCAAACCCAGAAGAACCAGAAGCTTTAAAAATGGCAACTGATTTGGCTAATAAAATTGGGGCTGATATTGTTATTGGTACAGACCCAGACTGTGATCGATTAGGAGTCGCAGTTAGAGACACAGATGGAAAGATGAAATTGATGAATGGTAACCAAACTATGGTTGTTATGACTGAATTTTTGTTGAAAAAATGGAAAGAAGAAGGCAAAATTAATGGAAAACAATTTGTTGGCTCTACGATCGTTTCTACTGAATTAGTGAATGCTATTGCAGCCAATTATAATGTTGAAACCAAAGTTGGTTTAACAGGTTTTAAATGGATTGCAAAAATGGTTAGAGATTTTCCTGAATTAGACTTTATTGGTGGTGGAGAAGAAAGTTTTGGGTATATGGTTGGTGGATTTGTAAGAGACAAAGATGCTGTTACCGCAACGCTGTTAGCTTGTGAAATAGCTGCTTATGCTAAGCAAAATGGGAGTTCTTTTTATGAAGAATTACTAGCTATTTATACCAGAAATAAGTTTTATAAAGAACATTTAATTGCTATCACAAAAAAAGGAATGCATGGTGCTGCAGAAATCCAGCAGATGTTAAGCGATATGAGAAACAATCCATTAAAAGAAATTGATGGAGAAAAAGTAGCAACACTTTCCGATTATCAAGCATCAACAAGAAAAAATTTAATTACAGGTGAAATAGCAAACATTGATTTACCAAAATCTAATGTACTAATTTATCAAACTACAAACGGAACAAGAATTGCAGCAAGACCAAGTGGGACAGAACCTAAAATAAAATTCTATTTTAGTGTTAATTCTCAATTAGATATTGTTAAAAATGCTGATGCTGTTGAAACTGAATTAGATGCTAAAATTCAACGAATTATTAAAGAAATGAAACTAAATTAATGGGGTATTTTAAGGACATTTTAAAATATGAAAAGAAATATAGGAAGTTTACTGTCCTAAATATTCTGTTTAATATTTTGTATGCTGTTTTTAATGTTTTATCTGTTCTTGCTTTTATTCCTGTTCTAAACATATTATTTGGCACAGAAAAAAAAGTAATTATCAAACCTATCTATGAAGGAATAACAAGTATTGGAAGTTATCTAGAGAATAGTTTCAACTATTTTATTTATCAAAAAATTATTGATGATGGTGAAATAAACGTACTGTTATTCATCTGTTTACTATCACTTTCATTATTCTTTTTCAAAAACTTTTTTAGATATTTAGCTTCTTATGTAATTACTTTTTTAAGAACAGGAATTGTAAAAGATTTAAGAGACAAACTATATAGTAAGATTGTAGAATTACCTATAGCATACTTTTCAGAAAAAAGAAAAGGTGATATCATTGCACGTATGACTTCTGATGTGCAAGAAGTAGAAAACTCTATTTTAACCTCAATAGAAACTATCGTTAGAGAACCTTTAACGGTAATTATTTCGATAACTATTATGCTTTTTATGAGTTTAAAGTTAACACTATTTGTTTTTATTTTACTCCCAGTTTCTGGCTTCATAATTTCTTCAATTAGTAAAAAGTTAAAAGCAAACTCAGTAAAAGCTCAAAAAGAAACTGGCAACTTTTTATCATTTATAGAAGAAACATTAACAGGCCTTAGAATTATTAAAGGTTTTAATGCAGAAAATGTGATTGCAAAAAAATTTAATAATTCAACCACAAAATTTAGAGATCTAATGACCAGCGTTTTTCATAGACAAACACTGGCTTCACCAATGAGTGAATTTTTAGGTTCTGCGACTATTATTGCGATTCTTTGGTATGGAGGTGCAGAAGTTATAAATAAGACAAGTGCTTTAGATTCTAGTAAGTTTTTAGGTTATATCCTTTTATTTTACACCGTTTTAAATCCTATTAAATTAATAACGACAACGTTCTACAACATTCAAAAAGGAGAAGCTTCTGCAGAAAGAATCATGACTGTTCTAAATACTGAAAATAGTATTAAAGACAAACCAAATGCTGTTACTCAAGAAGGTTTTACAAATAAAATTGAGTTTAAAAACATATCATTCAAATATAAAAATGATTATGTTTTAAAAGACTTTTCATTAACCATTCATAAAGGTGAAACGGTAGCTTTGGTTGGACAATCTGGAAGTGGAAAATCTACTTTAGCCAACCTAATTACTCGTTTTTATGACGTAAATAAAGGTAATATTCTTATTGATAACCAAAATATTAAAGATGTTACAAAAAAATCTTTGAGAGAACTAATGGGGATTGTTTCTCAAGATTCTATTTTATTTAACGATACAATTTCAAATAATATTAAGTTAGGAAATCAAAATGCAACGGATACCGCAATTTTAGAAGCTGCTAAAATTGCAAATGCAGATGAATTTATCCAAAATTTACCAGAAAAATATAATACAAATATTGGAGATAGTGGTAACACACTTTCTGGGGGACAAAAACAACGCTTATCAATTGCTAGGGCTGTTTTAAAGAATCCACCGATTATGATTTTAGATGAAGCAACTTCTGCTCTAGACACCGAATCTGAAAGATTAGTACAAATTGCTTTAGAAAAAATGATGCAAAACAGAACCTCTCTAGTAATTGCACACAGACTTTCTACAATTCAAAAAGCAGATACTATTGTTGTACTAAAAAAAGGTGAAATTGTTGAACAAGGTAAACACGAAGAATTACTGGCTAAAAAAGGTGAATACTTTAAATTAATTACGATGCAATCCTTTTAATACTCCACTCAATAACTTAACAAAAACCAACCATATCAACTCCGACTAATATTCCTTTTTATTTACGAAACTCATACTAAAAGATACTTATTATTTTATAAGTAAAAAAAGTTACTTATTTATTATGTTGATGTTTCATCAATATTTCACCCATTTTCTGGTGAATTAAATCCACTGCTTTTAAAGGTCTTAACATCACTTTAAAACTGATTATTTTCCCTTCATCATTCCAAGAAATCATATCAATTCCGTTAATGAGAATACCGTCAATTTCAACTTCAAATTCTAATAAAGTTTCTGTTTCGTTAACAACTTCTCTAACGTATTTAAAAGTTTCATTAAAAAATACGCCGAACGCAGCAGACAAATATAAAAAAGTGATTTTTTTTCCTTTTTGGGGAGTATGAACAACGGGCGAATAAAACACAACATCATCTGCTAAAATTGCTGATAATTTAACTCTATCTTGATTAAAAATAATGTGGTGCCAAGTTTGAAGATTTGTATTCATTTAATTTTTTTTCAACCCTAAAGATATACCTTTTTCAATCATAAAATTAAAGGAAGCCTCATGTTCATTTGGAATTTCACCCTCTAAAATTGCTTCTTTTATTGCTTCTTTTATTTGTCCTATTTCTCTACAAGGCTTTAAATTAAATGCTTTCATAATTTCTTCTCCAGAAACGGGTGGCTCAAAATTTCTGACCTTATCTCTTTCTTCTACTTCTTTGATCTTAGTTCTAACAAGTTCAAAATTTTGATGATAGCGTTTAAATTTCTTCGGGTTTTTGGTTGTAATATCTGCCTCACACAAAATCATTAATGAATTAATATCGTCACCTGTATCAAACACCAAACGTCTTACAGCAGAATCTGTAACTTCTGAAGCCAAAACAATTGGGCGGGAACTTAACAATACCATTTTTTGAACAAACTTCATTTTATTATTCAACGGCATTTTTAAACGTTTAAATAATTTATAGACCATTTTAGAACCTACAAATTCATGCGCATGAAATGTCCAGCCAACTTTTTTACTAAACTTTTTAGTAGGTGCTTTACCGATATCATGCAATAAAGCTGCCCATCTTAACCAAACATCATTTGTGTTTTCAGCAATATTATCTACAACTTCTAAAGTATGATAAAAATTATCTTTATGCTTCTGTCCTTCGACTTCTTCAACACCTTTTAAAGCAATTAATTCTGGAAGAATATGTGCCAACAGACCTGTTTCTTCTAACAATAAAAAACCTACAGACGGTTTTGTTGATGACATAATTTTATTCAATTCATCAACAATTCTTTCTTTAGTTATTATATTAAGTCTGTCGGTATTTTCACTTATTGATAAAAGTGATTTCTCTTCAATTGTAAAGTTTAATTGTGTTGCAAAACGAATTGCACGCATCATTCTTAAAGGATCATCAGAATAAGTTATATCAGGATTTAATGGCGTTTTAATAATTTTATTTTCTAGATCTTCAATTCCGTTAAAAGGATCTAATAATTCTCCGAAATTTTCTTCATTTAAGCTTAAAGCTAAAGCATTAATTGTAAAATCTCTTCTATTTTGATCATCTTGTAAAGTTCCTTCAGAAACCTCAGGATTTCTACTTTCGACTGTGTAAGACTCTTTTCTAGCACCAACAAACTCTATTTCAACATCTTTATAACGCAACATAGCTGTACCATAGGTTTTAAAAACTTGTACTTTTGGTTTGTTTGGCAGTAATTGAGAGACTTTTAAAGCCAACTCAATTCCGCTTCCAACTGCGACAACATCGATATCCTTTGCTGTTCCTCTTTTTAAGAAAAAATCTCGCACAAAACCACCAATCACATAACTCTCTATTTGTGATTGATTTGATGCTTTTGATATTACACTAAAAATTTCTGATGAAATTGCTTCTGTATACTTCATATTTAAATTTACCCCGAATTGACAAATTTATCGTTTTCCACACTTTAAAAGAAGAAAAATTGTGATAACATTTGTATTTTTGTTGAAACCACATGTATCAAATTAATATTTAATGATTATTGTTAGAATTGTTGGCGGACTTGGAAATCAAATGTTTCAATATGCGTACGCTAAAGCTTTGCAACAAAAAGGCTATTCTGTTAAAATTGACATTTCTAAATTCAAGAAATATAAACTGCATGGTGGATATCAATTAGAAAAATATAAAATTGATATTATTACTTCTAGCCCACTTTCTAATTTTTTATCAAAATTGGGGGTAAGAAGAAATGTAAAAGAAAAAAGCTTATTGTTTAATAAGTTTTTTTTACACTTACCTAAAAACAAATATGTAAAAGGATATTTTCAAACGGAAAAATATTTTTCAGAAATTAGAACTGTTTTAATAGATCAGTTTGTTATCAAAAAAGAACTTTCTAAATCAACAGCTTTGTATTCAAAAGAAATAAATAAACATCAAAATTCTTGCTCTTTACATATTAGAAGAGGAGATTATATTTCTGATAAAAAAGCAAATAACGTTCATGGAACTTGTGATTTAAATTATTATAAGGATGCCATTAAATTAATAAATAAAAAGTTTGAAGAAACACAATTTTTTGTTTTTTCTGACGATATTTCTTGGACAAAAAATAACCTTAAAATTGAAAATGCTATATTTATAGACCATAAATCTACACCTCATGAAGATTTATTTTTAATGAGTTTATGCAACCACAATATTACGGCAAATAGTAGTTTTTCTTGGTGGGGAGCTTGGTTGAATCAAAATAAAAATAAGACTATTATTGCTCCAAGAAAATGGTTTACACAGAAAGAAAATGAAGTTGCTTGCGAAAATTGGATAAAATTATGAAGTCCTACAAAGTATACTATATAAATTTAAATAAAAGCACGAAGAGACGTGACTTTATGGAAGATCAATTTAAAAAATTGGCCATTCCTATTTCAAGAATATCGGCAACTTACGGTAAAGAATTAGACAATGATTTATTAAAAAGAGAAAAAAGAAAACACCATATTTTAGCTCATTTTCCAATGCCAAATGATGGTGAAATTGGTATTTGCTTAACACACTTTAAATTATGGGAATTTTTATCAAAGCAACCTGAAGATTTTTCTATTGTATTAGAGGATGACGCTCTAGTCAACGTTGATTTTTTTAATGATTTAGAACAACTTTTATCACGAATTACTAGCAACGATTTTCTAGATATTTCTGGTAAAAAAGGTTTTTACCCCTTAACTAAAGATGACTTAATCACGAAGTTTTTAATGCCACCAGTTTTAATGATTGGACAAATTATCGGTAATAATGCTGCTAAAAAACTATCTAATAACTTAAGTGACTACTACGCTCCTATTGATGTTATGAAGCAGGATGTTTATAAACATAAAGTGCCTTTATATTCTACAAACAAACAATATGTTATTAGTATTGACAAAAAAATTGGAGGAAGTACCATTCAACAAAATAATATGATCGTTTGGAAAAAAGTAATTAGGGAAATAGTTCGTCCTTTATGGCAAATTTGTTCACTTTTTACTTTTAAATTAAACAGATGTATTAGAAACTATATGTTCTACAGAAATAATTAGTTCTCTTTAATTCCTTTGTTTAATAACCACAATTTAATATATCTCGTCAAAACACCATAAGCTTGTGTTTTTGCAACTAAAAAACCTGTAAATCCATCTAAAAATCCAAGGCGAATTATATAATGGATAAAAAAACGTGCAGCAGGTTTTATCATTACGTGATAGATATTTACCTTGTTTCCTTTTGCATGTAATTCTGTTGCTCTAATTGAAGCATAATGATTCATTTTAGAAATATAATGATCATAATTTCTATAAGAAAAATGATCTATTTTATTTCTAAAAAAACCTAAATTTCCTTTTGTATTAATTTTTTCATGTACAAGACCAGTGTATTTACAATGTTCTTTCAAAAACAAACGAATTACTTTATCTCTCTGAAAACCACTATAATTAACTCGTTTATTACAAAAATAAAAAGTTCTCCTTACATAAAAACCAACACAATCTTTTGGATTTTTAACCGCTTCTAAAATTTCTTTTTCAACTTCTGAAGTGACTCTTTCATCTGCATCTAAAATATAAATCCATGAATATTTAGCGTGCTCAATCGCAAAGTTTTTTTGGGAAGAAAAATCATCAAACTTTCGTTTAATGATTTTTACATTGTGTTTTTCTGCTAAAGCGACTGTATCGTCCTTACTAAAGGAATCTATTACAATAATCTCGTCAGCAAAACTTAAAGATTTTATAGCTTCTTCTATATGAATTTCTTCATTTAAAGTAGGAATGATTGCAGTAATCTTTGTCATATCTTTTTAAAGCTTAAACTGCAACATCGTATTCACGAAGTGCGTCGTTTAAAGAAGTTTTTTTGTTGGTACTTTCTTTTCTTTTCCCAATAATCAATGCACAAGGTACATTGTATTCACCTGCTGCAAATTTCTTGGTATAACTACCAGGAATTACTACAGATCTTGCGGGTACTACTCCTTTCATTTCTATAGGTTCATCTCCAGTTACGTCTATGATTTTAGTACTCATTGTCAACACAACATTCGCACCTAAAACAGCTTCTTTTTCTATCCTTACCCCTTCAACAACAATACATCTAGATCCAATAAAAGCGCCATCTTCAATAATTACAGGTGCTGCTTGTAATGGTTCTAAAACACCACCTATACCTACACCACCAGACAAATGAACATTTTTACCAATTTGTGCACAAGAACCGACTGTAGCCCAAGTATCAACCATCGTTCCTTGATCTACATAAGCACCAATATTTACATAACTTGGCATTAAAATAGTTCCTGGAGCAATATATGCACCGTGTCTTGCAACAGCATTTGGTACAACTCTAATTCCTCTTTCTGCAAAGTTTCTTTTTAAAGGAATCTTATCATGATACTCAAAAATACCAGCTTCTAAAGTTTCCATTTTTTGAATTGGAAAATATAAAACAACTGCTTTTTTTATCCATTCATTTACTTGCCATCCACCATCAATTGGTTCTGCAACTCTTAATTCTCCTTTATCTAATAAATCAACTACTTTTCTAATCGTATTAATCGTTTTTTCTTCTTTTAAGAAAGCACGATTATCCCAAGCTGATTCTATAATTTTTCTAATTTCTTTCATTTTAAAATTTACTTTTTACAAATATAAATCTATCTATAAAATCTTAAGCGAATATACATTTTTTAAACATATTAAGGATCTTTGTTTAAAATACAAGAATGAATTTCGACGAACTTTTTGATAAAATTCTCTTTAATTTATACTATTAAAAGTATAAACTATATTTTTGCATAAATAGTATACAGATTGGGAAGAATTTTAGCCATTGATTTTGGAAAAAAAAGAACAGGAATTGCAGTTACTGATGAACTGCAAATTATTGCTTCTGGTTTAACAACAGTAAATACCGGAGAATTAATCTTATTTTTAAAAGACTATATTTCTAAAGAAAAGGTAGACCTTTTTTTAGTTGGCAAACCTAAACAGATGGACAATACTGATAGTGAAAGTGAAGCTTTGATACTACCCTTTTTAACAAAGCTATCCAAACAAATACCAAAAATACCAGTACATAGAGTTGATGAACGTTTTACTTCTAAGATGGCTTTTCAAACAATGATTGATGGTGGTTTGAACAAAAATCAACGTAAAAATAAAGCTTTGGTTGATGAAATTAGTGCAACCATTATTTTACAATCATATTTATACAATAAATAGTTTTGTTCAAGTTACAAACTTTGTACTTTTGCAGTCATTAAAAAAACAAAAATGATTTTACCAATTGTTGCTTATGGAGATCCTGTTCTTAGAAAAGTAGGAATAGAAATTGACAAAGATTATCCTAATTTAAAAGAATTAATTACCAACATGAAAGAGACCATGTACAATGCTTCTGGCGTTGGGTTGGCTGCTCCACAAATTGGCAAAGCAATTCGTTTGTTTCTTATAGATGCATCTCCTTTTGCTGATGACGAAGATTTAGATGAGAAGGAAAGAGCAATTTTAAAAGACTTTAATAGAGTATTTATCAATGCTAAAATCATTGAAGAAGAAGGCGAAGAATGGGCTTTTAATGAAGGATGTCTAAGCATACCCGATGTTCGTCAAGATGTATATCGACAACCAATAGTAACGTTAGAATATCAAGATGAAGATTTTAAAACACATACAGAAGTTTTAGAAGGATTAGTTGCTAGAGTTTTTCAGCACGAATATGATCATATTGAAGGAATTTTATTTACTGACAAGCTCTCTACACTTAAAAAAAGATTAATTAAAAAGAAATTAGAAAATATTTCTAAAGGAAAAATTAATGCAGATTACAGAATGCGTTTCCCTAATAAGAAAAAAGGAAAATAACACAAAACTATGTCTGTTTGAGCATTGGATAAAATAAAAACATATTTTAACTGAGAGTCCTAAACAATGTTTTAATGACGATTTCTTGTCGACTTAAAACAATCTCTTAACTCCGTTAAAAAAAATAACAATATAAAAATACATATGGAATTTAATAAAATTATTTCGGTTACTGGTAAACCTGGTTTATTTCAAGTAGTATCACAGTCTAAAAATTCAATTATAGTTGAATCTTTAACAGACAAAAAACGTTTAGCAATTAACACAACTCAAAATGTGAGTTTGTTGGAAAACATTGCAATTTACTCATATGAAGAAGATGTTCCTTTATTGATCATATTTAAATCTATGTTTGAAAAAACGGAAGGTAAAGAAGCTATATCTCATAAAGAAAGTGGGAAAAAATTAGCTGCATTTTTCGCAGAAGTTTTACCGAATTATGATGATGAAAGAGTATATACTTCTAACATTAAAAAAGTAATTCAGTGGTTTAACCTATTAGTAAATGCTGGTATGGATTTTTCTACAATAGAAATTCCTAAAGAAGAAAATACTGAAGAAGCGTAAATAAGAGTTTGCAGTGTTTAATAAATAGTTTTAAACTCGTTATTAAACGCTGCAACTTTAAAAACTTTGTAACTCAAAAATGAATACCCGAAAAGAGCAGTTAGTAGCTTTTAATCGTTTGTTAGATATTATGGATGAACTTCGTGAGAAGTGTCCTTGGGATAAAAAACAAACCTTAGAAAGTTTACGTCATTTAACAATTGAAGAGACGTATGAATTGGCTGACGCTATTCTTGAAAATGATTTACAAGAAGTAAAAAAAGAACTGGGTGATGTTTTGTTGCACATTGTTTTTTACGCAAAAATAGGTAGTGAAAAAAATGCTTTTGATATTGGAGATGTAGCCAATAGCATTTCTGATAAATTGATTCATAGACATCCTCATATTTATGGAGATGTTGTTGTTGAAAATGAAGAAGATGTAAAGCGTAATTGGGAACAATTAAAACTAAAAGAAGGCAAAAGTTCTGTTTTAGAAGGGGTTCCTAAAAATTTACCTGCTATTGTAAAAGCGAGTAGAATTCAAGAAAAAGTTTCTGGAGTTGGTTTTGATTGGGAAAAACCAGAACAAGTTTGGGAAAAAGTACAAGAAGAACTTACTGAATTAAACGAAGAAATTAAAGAAGGAAATAAAGAAAATACTGAAAAAGAATTTGGAGATGTCTTATTTTCTATGATAAATTATGCCCGTTTTATTGGTGTAAACCCTGAAAATGCGTTAGAAAAAACAAATAAAAAATTCATTAATCGTTTTCAATATTTAGAAAAAGAAGCTAAAAAGGAAGGCAAAGAACTTTCAGACATGTCACTTACTGAAATGGATATTTATTGGGAAAAATCTAAAGAATTTTTCAAATAAACTCTTCTCATTTTTTTTATTAAAGTACTTTATAAAGTCTCCAAACAAGAGGCTTTTTTTTTGTAATAATTTCTTAGTATTTTTACATTATCAGTTTTTAAAATTTAATTAAGTTACAATTTTACTGTTTAGTTAGTTTCTTAATTTGAAAGAATCTAACCTCGCTAATTAAAGATAAGAGGCATTTGCAGTAAACCTAATTCAGTATTAAAACAATATCAGATAAGTAATAAGTTCACTTTAACCTAGCAAACAAAAAGGCGATATATAATGTTGAAAAGAAATTTCATATACAGTTTTATACTAATTATAAGTATAATCGCGATTTCATCTTGTCGCTCAAATTTAACAGACTTAACAGCAACGGTTAATTCGAAAGTTTCACTTAAAAAACCCTATTTAATATTAATCTCTCTCGATGGTTTTCGTTGGGATTATGTTGAAAAGTATAAACCACTACATTTAACTAATTTTATAAACAATGGTGTAAAAGCTGAGTCTCTAATTCCTTCCTTTCCTTCAAAAACATTTCCAAACCATTACACAATTGCAACAGGTATGTATCCTGATAATCATGGAATTATAGGCAACTCATTTTATAGCAACAAAAAGAATGTCACTTATAAAATAGGAAACCGAGAGGTAGTAGAAGATGGTAGCTTTTATGGAGGAAATCCAATTTGGATTCAAGCAGATAAGGCTAATATGGTTTCAGCTAGTTACTTTTTTGTAGGTTCTGAGGCAGATATCCAAGGTATAAGACCTACATACTATAAAATATATGATGGTAAAATAAAAAATGAGACACGCGTTGCTAAAGTTTTAGATTGGTTAGCGCTGCCAGAAAAAGAAAGACCACATTTAATTACACTATATTTTTCTGACATGGATGATACTGGGCATAAATATGGACCAAATAATGATAAGGAATTAAAAAAAGCATTATTTGATTTAGATGAAAATTTAGGCACTTTATTTAAAGGTACAAAAGCGACTGGGCTTCCTGTAAACATCATTATTGTTTCTGATCATGGTATGTCCGAATTATCTACATCTAGCTTAATCCCAACAGAATCGATAGAAAATGATAGTTTATTTTCAGCTATCGATAATGGAGCCATTGTAAATATTCATCCAAAAAAAGGTATTGAAATCGACACTGTTTTTAAGTTTTTAAAGCGAAAAGAAGCTAATTTTAAAGTTTATAAAACCGAAAACACACCTGGTTTTGAATACACTCCAAAAAATGAAGATTGGGGAACATTCCAATTATTACCAGATTTTGGCTATTATTTCAATAAAAGAAATCGCATAACATCAATTAATAAAAAGAAAATCAAAAGAATTGGTGTACATGGTTATGATCCCAAATACAAAGATATGCACGGCATATTTTATGCAAACGGCCCTGCTTTTAAAAACGGTTTTGTAGTTCCTTCTTTAAAAAATATTCATATTTACCCATTAATGTGTGAGATATTAGAATTGGAAATTTCAGATACTATTGATGGTGAATTAAAGCAAATAAAAAGTGTTTTAAAACCAATAAATAATTCCTCTCTAAATGAGGGTAAGAATTAAATAAAAAGATCGCCCAGTTTATAAAAAAGTAAACTTCGCAATGACTAGACTAAATTAAAAAAATATAGTAAAAAGCAATGAATCGCTTTTTAAATGATTTCACAAATAACTTCTCTCGAAGAATCTAACGGAAATAATTTTTTAGCTTCAGCTAAATCGTCTATTGTATCTATTTCGTACCATGGTTTCTCATCAAATGAAATAGCCTCCAAGAATAAAGTTTCTTCCTCTACCATTTTAGAAAAAATAGTTTCATAATAACAGTTTACACTTCCTTCTGAAATAAATTGATTCATTTTCTTAATAATTCTTCTCCAAGATGAAATTGAAAAACTATAAATATTTACCGTTTTATAACATATATCAGCATGAGGATCTGAGGTACCTAAATGAAAATCAGTAACTATATTTAAATCATTAAGAGTTACTGTAGTTCCGTTAAGCCAAGGTTGCATTTTTGCAACAGCAATTCTATCTGGATAGATCATTTTATTTAGCAAAGATGTTTCTATTACTAAATCGCTTTCTAAGAGTACAAAAGACTCATTTATAATTTTACGAGCCATCCAAAGTGAATAAATATTGTTGGTCGAATTGTATAGTGGGTTATGAATATATTCTATGGACAATCCTTCTGTTTTATCGCCAAGAAATTCTACAATGCATTCCTTTTTATACCCTGTTACAATTACAAGACGTTTAAATCCTTGTTGTTTTAGATTGGTAACTAATCTCTCAAGAATTGATTTTTCATTGACAAGCGTTAAGCATTTGGGCGAATTTTTCGTTAATGGATAAAGACGACTACCAGTGCCTGCTGCCAGTAATAAAGCAGTTGTTATAGAATTATCTTTATTATAATTTCCTGAATTAATATGCATGTATTCAATATTTGTAGGCATCAAAAAAAGCATAAAAGCGTGGTTAAAACTTTTAAGTTTTATAAATTTAAGACTTTGATGTTTGGGCGATTTATGGATAATTTAACGAGTAAATATAAAGTCTGTTAATGTGGTGCTGGATTGATAAAAAACTATATTTTTCTTTCGAGTCAATTTATACGAAATGAACGAACATAGGCTTCTATAAAAATAAAATAGCCTCCAATAACTGAATAAATCCAGCATAAATGAAGGCTATTAAATTTATACTAACTTCTTAGCATTCTTCACTTTCTGTTTTGTGAGCGCCAATTCTATGACTTCTTTCATTTCTGTAACATAATGAAAAGTCAAACCTTTTAAGTAGCTTTCTTTTATTTCTAAAATATCTTTCTCATTCTCCTTGCACAAAATAATTTCTTTAATATTCGCTCTTTTAGCAGCTAATATTTTTTCTTTAATTCCACCAACAGGTAACACTTTTCCACGTAACGTAATTTCACCAGTCATGGCTAATTTATTTTTTATTTTACGCTGTGTATACGAAGATACTAAAGACGTTAACATGGTAATACCTGCACTTGGCCCGTCTTTTGGAGTTGCACCCTCAGGAACGTGAATATGTACGTTATACTTCTCTAAAATTTCTGGTTTAATACCAAACTCTTCAGCATTCGACTTAATATATTGTAAAGCGATAGTTGCAGATTCTTTCATCACAGTTCCTAAATTACCGGTAATAGAGAGGGTTCCTTTTCCTTTTGATAAAATAGATTCTATAAATAAAATGTCTCCTCCAACTTGTGTCCAAGCTAAACCTGTAACCACACCAGCAACATCATTATTTTCGAATTTATCTCTATTTCTTGGTGTACCTAAAATATCTTCTACTTTTTCTGATGATACAGCAATATCATATTCTTCTTCTAACGCAATAGATTTTGCTGCAAAACGCACCACTTTTGCAATTTTCTTTTCTAAACCACGTACTCCAGATTCACGAGTATAGCCTTCAACAATTTGTTCCAATTGTTTTTTACCTAACTTAATATCTTTGGTTGTTAAACCGTGTTCTTTTAATTGTTTTGGCAATAAGTGTCTTTTGGCAATTTCTATTTTTTCTTCAATCGTATAACCAGACACATTTATAATTTCCATTCTATCACGCAAAGCCCAAGGTATTTGTCCTAAATTGTTTGCTGTTGCAATAAAAAGCACTTTAGATAAATCGTAACCAACTTCTAAATAATTGTCGTAAAAAGCTTCATTTTGCTCAGGATCCAATACTTCTAACATGGCAGAGGAAGGATCTCCTTGATGACTATTACTTAGTTTATCAATTTCATCTAACACGAAAACTGGATTTGAAGTTCCTGCTTTTTTTAAGTTCTGAATTAAACGCCCTGGCATTGCACCTATATATGTTTTTCTGTGCCCACGAATTTCTGCTTCATCTCTTAAACCACCTAAAGACATTCTAACATATTTACGCCCTAAAGCTTCTGCCACAGATTTCCCTAAAGAAGTTTTACCAACTCCAGGAGGCCCATATAAACAGATAATTGGCGATTTCATATCCCCTCGTAACTTTAATACTGCTAAATGTTCTATAATTCTTTCTTTTACTTTTTCTAAGCCGAAATGATCTCGATCTAAAACTTTAGTCGCATGTTTTAAATCGAATTTGTCATTCGAATAAATTCCCCAAGGTAATTCTAACAACAGTTCTAGATAACTTCTTTGCACTCCATATTCTGCAGCTTGTGGATTCATTCTTCGCAAACGAGCCAATTCTTTATCAAACGTCTGCCCTACTTCTTTTGTCCACTTTTTCTTTTTAGCAAGTTGGCGCATTTCTTCCAATTCTTCGTCATTAGAAACTCCTCCTAACTCTTCTTGAATGGTTTTTAACTGCTGATTTAAATAATATTCACGTTGCTGCTGATCTAAATCTTCACGGGTTTTAGACTGAATATCATTTTTTAATTGTAGTTTTTGTAGCTCTTTGTTTAAATTCTTTAGCGTTAAAAGAGCACGTTCCTTTAGATTATCTTTTTCTAAAATTACTTGCTTATGCATGACGCTTAAGTCCATATTCGAAGCAATAAAATTCACCAAAAAAGAATTTGATTGAATATTTTTAATCGCAAATGAAGCTTCTGAAGGTAACATTGGGTTTTCCTTAATAACCTCTAAAGCTTGTTCTTTAATAGAATCTATTATAGCGTCAAACTCTTTCTCATCTTCAATAGTTTTATCATCTACCGCTTCTTTTACAGTTGCCTTTAAATATGGTTCATCCTGAATAATCGCGTCAATCTCGAAACGTTTTTTTCCTTGAATAATTACAGTTGTATTCCCATCAGGCATTTTTAATACACGTAAAATTTGTGCCACAACACCTGTTGTATGAATATCCTTTAAACCTGGATCTTCTTCTTCTTCATTTCTTTGAGCAACGACTCCAATTATTTTATTGCCCTTATTTGCATCTTTAATTAATTGAATTGATTTATCTCTACCAGCTGTAATTGGAATTACAACTCCTGGAAATAAAACAGTATTTCGTAACGGAAGAATTGGTAGTATTTCTGGAACGCTTTCTTTATTGATGATTTCTTCATCTTCTGGCGTCATTAATGGGATCAATTCAGAGTCTTCGTTCAATATGTTTTGAAACGACAAACTGTCTAACTTTATAATCTTTGTTTTGCTCATTTTCTGTATATCTGTCATTGTGACATTGATTTATTATTTACATAAAAATCAATACCTTCCTTTTAATTATAAAACACTGATAATTAAATACTTAAAAAGTTAATAGTAATTATCTAACCTAAATAAAACAATTGTTGTGCCATTGATAAATAGAATACAAATACTTCATTTTTTTTTATCATTTTTGCAACTAAAATAAAAAAGATGTCTGCTATAAAGATTAGTAATATAATATATAAAGGTTGGAAAAACACGATAGAGATTTCAAATTTGGATATTAAAGTCTTAGTAGTTCCAGAAATTGGAAGAATTATGTATTATGGTTTCTTAGATGGACAAAATATTTTTTATGAAAATGAGCAACTCGAAGGAATTCAATTTAATACAGGCGAATACTATAAAGAAAAGGACATAAAAAAGGCTCCGAATCTTGGTGGCAATAGAGTTTTACCTTGTTCCGAAGAATATTTTGATCGTTTAACAGGTAGTAGACATTTACCTGATCCTTTTATAAACGCTAGTGTCTATGAAACTATACTCCTAAAAAATGGTGTTCTTTTGATAAGTCCTTTAAGCGAATTACTTGGGATACAAATAGAAAGAAGCATTACTATTTCAGAAAATGGTACTGGCGTTACTATTGAACAAAAATTGATCAAAAAAATTGCTGCTAAAAATGCAATTTTAGAGAAAATTCCGCTAACAATTTGGAGTTTATCAAAAATAAAAATACCAAACGTTAGCTATTTACCTATCGACTCGAATAGTATTTTTAATGCTGGTTTTTTTATATCAAAGTGGCCAGATGCAAAAAATAATGCTGACATAAATACCTTTGTAAATAATGGTGTTTTAGAATTAAAATCATCCGAAGATTTACCACAAAAGGTAGGTGCTGATTCTAAAAATTGGGTTGCTGGTTATGTAGACGATTCTTTATTTATTGAAGAATTTAATTTTGATACTCAAACTTTATATCCAGATGGAGGAACCTCTGTAACACTATTCGGAAATAGTGTATTTAGTGAATTAGAATGCCTGAGTCCTGAAAAGAACTTACGTATTGGAGAATCTATTTGTTATGATTTACACTGGAGTTTGCTAAAAGTAAAGGATAAAAAAGAAGTCTATTCAATTTTGCAAGGTCTTAAAGAAACTAATTACGAACCTTCTTTTTAAAAAGGTTATTTTTATTTTCACAAAACTGTCACAACTCAAAAACAGTTTGGTCTTTTAAATAGAAACGTTTTATTGAAACCTAACCAACCACATATAACCAACCTTATAGAACGCTGCAAAAAGTCGGATAAAAACGCGCAGTTAGATTTATACAAAGCTTATTACAGAGCGATGTACAATACTTCATACAGAATTTTAAAAGATAATTTTGAAGCTGAGGATATTATGCAAGAAGCTTTTTTAACCGCTTTTACAAAATTAGATTCCTATAAGGGAGAAGTTGCTTTTGGTGCTTGGCTGAAAAGAATTGTAGTTAATAAAAGTTTAACGCAACTAAAAAAGAACAATCGCTATCAAGAAGTAAAGATGGAAGTGATTACGAATGATAAAATTGAAGATGAAAAAATTGATTATAGAGGTTTAAACCCGAAAAATGTTTTAAATACTTTACAAAGTTTAAAAGATAATTACAGAGTAGTGCTCACTTTAAATTTAATAGAAGGGTATGATTATGAAGAAATTGCACAGATATTAAATTACACAAACGAAAATGTGAGAACCACAGTTTCTAGAGCAAAAAAGAAATTAAAACAAGTATTACTTGCGAAAAATATACAAACCCAAGCATATGGAAGATAAATTAAAATATTTTTTTTCTGAAAATGATTTCGATCATCAAGAACCACATTCAGGACATTTAGAACGTTTTGAACGTAAATTAAGCAAACCAAATCAAGCAACCAAAACTTCATGGAAATGGTTATCTGTTGCAGCTTCGGTAGTATTAATACTTGGATTTTGGTTAGGTAGCAATCATCAAAAAAAAGTGACCGGCTTGGCAGATGTTTCTCCTAAAATGGAAGAAGTTAAAAACTATTATGTATCTACTATTCATCAAGAATTAAAAACATTAGAAAAAAATAGAAGCTTAGAAACAGAAAAAATTATTGAAGAAGCTCTTGAACACTTGGAAGAATTAGAAGATAATTATAAAAGTTTTGTACAAGAATTAAATATTGTTGGCAACTCAAGCAAAATTATAAATGCGATGATTAAAAATTATCAACAACGTTTAGAAATTTTAGAAAACGTATTGCAACAAATAGAACAAATAAAGAACCCTAATAGCTTAAACAATGAAATCTATATATAAAATCACTTTTCTATTCTTACTTTATCCTATTATTGTATTTGCACATGTAGATAACAAGAAACATAAAAAAAATAGAATCATCAAAAAGGAATACAAAGTAAATGCTAATGCTAAGGTCGCTATTGACAATAGATATGGAAATTTAAATATTACAACCTGGGATAAAAACCGGGTAGAAATTGAAGTGACCATAACAGTAAAAGGTGATGATTTTGAAAGCGTTGAAGATAAACTTGCTAGTATTGATGTTGAGTTTGAAACTTCTTCAAGTTTAATATATGCAAAAACCACGTTTGAAAAAGTACAAAAAAGCTGGTCTTTTTGGAAAAGAAATAGCAATATCAATTATCTAATTAACTACAAAATTAGAATGCCAAAGACAAATTCTGTTGATTTAGATAATGATTATGGGCGTATTTCTTTAGATGAATTATCTGGAAAAGCAGATATAAAATGTGATTATGGTAAAATTTATGTAGGAGAATTATCTGCAGAGAACAACAATATTAATTTAGATTATTGCTCTTCATCTAACATCTCTTTTATGAAAAGCGGAAATATAAATGTTGATTATTCTAAAATTACGATTGAAAAATCTGAAAATTTAAAAGTAAATGCTGACTATTCTACTTTAAAATTTAACAAAGTTGGGAATCTCAATTTTAATGCAGATTATGGCTCTATCGCAATTGATGAAGCAATTAATGTTAGTGGAAATTCTGATTATGTGGGTATGCGTTTTGGAACGATTACAAAAAATCTAACTATTGATGCTGACTATGGAGCAATCTCTATAAAAAGATTGGTAAAAGGCTTTGAAAACGTAAATATTGATGGACAATATACAGGCATCAAAATTGGTATTGACACAGACGTCGTGTTCGATTTTGAATTCGATTTACAATATGGAAGCTTTAAAGGTGATAGTGATAAAATGGAGTTCTATAAGAAAATTTCGAAAACTTCAAAAAAATATTATGAAGGTAGGTTTGGAAAAGGAAATTCGAACTCAAAAATCAACATAAAATCACAATATGGAGGTATATCTATCAAAGAAAATTAAAAAAAAATCAACCTAAAAAAAAAGTATGTTTCGAAAAATTATTTTTACAACACTTATTTTAACATTAACTATGTCTGCGAATGCACAAGACTGGTTCGGAAATAGTAAAAGAATTAAAGGAAATGGAAAGGTAGTAACTGTAAATAGAACTACCTCAGATTATGACAAAGTTAGTGTTGGTGGTTCTTTTGATGTAATTCTTATAAAAGGAAAAGAAGGGAAAATAACGATTGAAGGTGAAGAAAATATTATACCTTATTTAGAAACTGAAGTAAACAGAAATACTTTGCAAGTAAAATATAAGAAAAACACAAATATTAGAACAACTAAAAGACTAACGGTTACTATAACTTATAAAAATATTAATAAAGTTTCTTTAGGTGGCTCAGGAAACATTACAAATGAAGGAATCATAAAAAGTAATGATTTTACGGTTGCTTTAGGTGGGTCAGGAAATATTACTTTAAAAGTGAATGCAGATAAAGTTAATTCTAAAATTGGCGGTTCTGGAAATATAAAACTGTCAGGAAGCTCGATTAAATTAGATTGTTCTATTGCCGGTTCTGGAAGTATTAAGGCGTATGAATTAAGTACCGATACTTTAAATGCAACAATTGCAGGTTCTGGTAATATTAGAGCCACTGTTAAAAACAAAATCAAAGCAAAAGTCGTTGGTTCCGGAAATATTTATTACAAAGGAAAACCTAAATATATAGATACTAAATCTGTAGGTTCTGGAGATGTAATTGACAGAAATTAGAGATAAAGCCCATCTGAATCTTACTGAAGGTAAGCCTTAAACAAATAAGCCCTAAAAATGATATGTCTTTTTTGGGCTTATTTGTTACCTTATAACTTTATTATTACTTATCAATAATTTCTATACTGACTTGTTTCTTCAAAAATATGTTCTAAAATTCGTTGCTCAATAGCATCAAAAAGAATATTTCTACGCTGCATAACTACCTCTGCAACTTCAAAAGCTTTATTCGTTTTATATTCTGTAAATCCGGATGCTCCTCCCCAACTAAAAGAGGGAACAAAATTTCTTGGAAATCCACTACCATAAATATTCGTAAAAACACCAATTACAGTGCCTGTATTGAACATGGTATTAATTCCGCATTTAGAATGATCGCCCATCATTAAACCACAAAACTGCAATCCTGTTTTCGCAAAACGACCTGTTTCATAATCCCATAATTTAACTTCAGCATAATTATTTTTTAGGTTGGAATTATTTGTATCCGCACCTATATTGCACCATTCACCTATAACAGAATTCCCTAAATAACCATCATGTCCTTTACTAGAATATCCCATTAGAACAGAATTACTTATCTCTCCTCCTACTTTACAATAAGGTCCTAAAGTTGTTGCTCCATAAATTTTTGCTCCAAGTTTTATAACCGCATTATTACACATTGCAAAAGGACCTCTTACTGCAGCATTTTCCATAACAACAGCATCCTTACCAATATAGATAGGGCCTGTTGATGCATTTAAAGTTGCAAAAGTAATTTCTGCCCCTTCTTCAATAAAAATATTGTCTTTGTTCGTATATCTTGTTCCTTCCGGAATTGGCTCTGAAGTTCTTCCTTCTGTAATCAGATCAAAATCTTCTTGAATTGCTTTGTCATTTAATGAAAAAATATCCCAAGTATTTTTTATTTGAAGAATTTCCTCTTCAAACTCAATCTGAGTATAATTATCAAAATTTACTTCTTCCTGAGAGTCTGATGTAAAAAAAGCAATTACGTCTTCTCCCCTAAAAATAGCTTCGTTTTTTGATAATTTTTTTACTTTTTCAACCAAACTTTTTGTCGGACAAAAAGAAGCATTTATCAAAATATTTTCTTCCAATTCGACCATTGGATATTTTTCTTCTAAGTATTCTTGTGTTACTGTTGTCGTGGTTAAACTTAAATATTTTTCCCATTTTTCTCTTATGGTTAAAATACCTACTCTTATATCTGCAACTGGTTTTGTATAGGTAAAGGGCAATAGAGAATTTCTAACATCACCATCAAATAAAATATAATTCATTTTTTCTTTTTTTGAAGTACTACAAATTTACTTTAAAATGAGGACAAAAAAAACTGCTTATAATAATTACAAGCAGTTTTTATAAATATAAATTTAAAAACTCTAATTTTCGATAAATATTTGACTTCCTACACCTCTTTACAAATAATAAAAATTAGATTTTTACGAAACGTTTCGTCGTTGAGTTTTCACCATTTAAAGATGTAATTCTTATTAAGTAAATCCCATTTTTTAATTCTGAAACCATAAGAGAGGTATCATTTTTTGAGATTTGTTTCGATAGCACTTCTTTACCCAATAAATTAAAAATCTTAACATTTAGTTTTTCAATATTTTGAATTTGGAAGTCTATAGTAATATTAGAATCTGTTGGGTTTGGATACATCTTGATAGTTCCTAAGGTATCAAAAGAATCGATACTTAAAGTACCTTCAGCAACCACAGTAATGGTTCCAAACATATTTCCTGAATGTGGAGTACACACATACTCATTTGTTCCTACAGAAGTAAAAGTATACGAAAAAGTTCCTCCCTGTATAAAAAATTCACTCTCAAAACTTTCATTCGAAGATTCGTTGCTTTTTACATTATGACTACCACCAGAATACCAATTCCAAGTTACCGTATCGCCAACTTCTATAGTTCTGCTAGAATTCGCATTACCTGTTGCTGATGGCGTAGAGTTAAAACTCCAATCAATGGTAATATTCTCGGTTTGTGCTGCTATGCTCATAGAGAACATTAAAAGAAAAATAAAAGGTAATTTTTTAATCATAACTTAAGGTTTTTTTTATTATTAAACATGTCTTTTGCAAATTTCTAATATTTTGAATGTTTGACTAATTTAAATGGATTCAACAAAATATTTTCTTATTTACATTGCAAATTAAGCAATTAGCAACATTCAAAGCAATAAAAAAAAGTTAAAAGGGAAAAAAAGCTTCTAAAACGGAATAAATTTAGTTAAAAGCACTCCTTTTTTTTTAAATTTTAAACACATTAGAAAAGTGAATTGTATTTTAAAGTATATCTAAAAAAAAAGAAATTTAAGTATATTCATGAATTCTAAGTAACAATTAAACATTTAATACTATCATCAAATTCTATCTTTAGTGAAAAATACATGGAACACATATTTTAAATTTCATAAAACCTTCCACCAAAAGAAAAAGTCCCTACTAATTTTGATAAATAATTATAAACAGATTAATGAGTAATTTTTTAAAGAGTGTAATACTTAATAATCTGCTTTTAATATCTTAATTCATTTTTCTGAAAGAGATTCTTCTCCTCATTACCAAACTAAGTTTAGCATAAATCATTAGAATAATATTTTAAAAATTAAAAAGTTCTTGAAATATTAAATCCTAAGTGAATATCTCCACCAAAGAAATTACCGGTAGTTTCTGTAATAAAACTCTTTTCAATCATTGTGATTGCATTTGATAATATAATCTGAAAAACGTGTCCTCCGCTTTCTATATCTACTCCAAAAGCCAATGAATTTCTTACGTTAATGGACTTAGATTCATCAAAAGCATAATAATATTCACCATTTATAGAAACTCTTTTACTAACTTTCATCCTACTTCCGAAACCCAATGCAAAAATATCATGAGGATCTGCATCAATTCTCACTGTATTTCTGTGCACATAGGTAGGTGTTATTTGAAATGAAAAAGACGGACTAACTTTTCTAGCAATTAAAACCTGACCAACATAAAATAAACTTTCTGCAAAACTTCTTTTGTCTGCAGGATCATAATCTTTTATCGTTTTGAGTGCTACACTTCCAAATAGGGACACTGCGAAAGGAAATGAGTTTTCTCCGATTTTTTGTTTTATCCAACTATATTTTAAAAAGCTATCATACGTTTTCTCAAAACTACTTCTTCCAAACCCTGCCGTTAAATTATCATTTAATCCATATTCTAAAGAGAAACGAATATTAGATTGATCTAAACCAAAAAGTTCATCAAAACCTAAGTTTATTCTTCCAAATCTATGGGAGATAATAAACTCTAATTCTTTGTCTTTTCTGTTTTGAATTGAATGCCCATTTATAATTCGTGTTCCTTTAAAAGTTGCAATCACAATATCAGCTGTCTTATTCTCGGGAGTTTCATTGTCTAAAATATCTAACAAATCATCTTGAGAAAAAATGTGAGAACTTATTGAAATTAAAAAAATAACTAGTAGAAACTTTTTCATATTATTATTTCTTGTAAGGTTTGTGATTAAAATTAAAACTCACTTTTATTTTTGTTGCAATTTTTTTGGCAACTACAGCAGGAATCTCAATATCAAAATCATCCATTTCAATAAAAAAACTTCCGTTTACTTCTACCGTTTCTTTTGTTTTTGTGAAATTTGCATCTATCGTTATTTCTTTTGAAATTCCATGAATTGTTAAAATACCTTTTACTTTCGCTTTAGTTGCTGCTTGTTTAATAGCATCATAATTTAAAATACTTCCTTTAAAAGTTGCTTTTGGAAACTTGTCTGACTCTACATAATTCTCATTAAAATGTTCTTGCATTAATGCTTTCTTAAACATAAATGATTTCATTAAAATAGAAATTGCCATTTTTCCGGAAGAAGCATCAATAATACTTAAAACTTGATTATTATCTGCTTTAATGTCTTCCAGTGGCATTTTTGAATAAAAAGTAATGGATCCATTTTTAGTTAAATATCTTTCTTGACTATTACATACTGTTATAAATAAAAAGCAGCAAAAAATTGTTATTAAAATTTTCATAGTTGATTGATTTTATTGATTCACAAATTCACATTTCACTAAAATTACATCCATTAAAAAGCCTGTACAAATCCCTTTTACAATTATAGCTTGTCCTTCTTTAAGTAAATTTAGTTTTTTGGTTGCTTCATCTGATAAATGACACAAAACACTTCCAAAATCATCATTTGTTTTCAGGGTAATAATTCCTTTTTCTTTTTCAATATTTATTTCAGAAACAACTCCTTTTACTTCAATAATTTTTTCTAAATATTTTGAATTTGCAGAATTTTCATCCGAAGAAAAATCGTTTAAAATTTCATCTGCAGTAAGAGAGATATCAGCTGATGCAGCTGCAACATTTACATGTGGTTTGTTATACATTTTATAAGCAACAAAGGCTCCAATAATTGCGAAAACAAGAATCCCGATGATGATTTTTTTAATCTTCATAATTTCTAATTTTAGTTATTTAATGCTCCATTATCAACCCAACAGCTAATCGCATTAATTTCATCATTAGTTATTGAGCTTCCTTGTGGCATTCTTCTACTTGTTACTTCTGCTTTTACAATACTTGCATTTGCACTGATACCATTATATGAAGTTAAGTTAGGGAAATTACCTCCTAAACCATGACATTGAACACAATTATTATCTATAATAGGTTTTACACTTAAAGCATACGTAATCGTTTCGCAAGGTAAAAAGCCATCATCGTCTGAAATATCTTCCTCAACATTTGTTAAACAAGCACTGAATAAAATAGGGAATAATAATATAAAAAAATAATTTTTAAATATTAAATGATTTTTCATGATTGTTCGTTTTTTATTTCTTTTGTAAAGTAAGTAAAATAAAAAGCTTTACAAACTAAGAACCTCTATAAAAAGGAATAAAATTGATTAAAAAGGAAAAAAAAGGATTGAAAGAGATTGAAAAGTAATTCGATTGTTCACTTTCATTAACAAAAACAAACTACATATTTAACCATTGTTTAAATTCTGCGGCCTTATTTTTACTTATAATTATTTCGTCTGATGTTTTAGATTGTAGCAATATTTTAAGTTGACTATTGCCATATTTTATAATTTTATCAATAGCAGCAATACTGATAATAAATTGTCTGTTTGCTCTAAAAAATAAAGTGGAATTTAAGTGCGTGTACATATCATCTAAACTTATACTTGAAGTTGATTTTTTACCATCAAAACAAACAACATAAGTAATTGTATTTTCTGTGTACACATATGCAATGTCTTTAATTGATATAGGTACTAGCTCGTTTCTTATATACGTTAAAATTCTTTTTTTCTCGTTATCTGAAGACTCTTCAGTAGTATTCTTTTCAGGAATTACAGCAACTCTTTCTTTATAAGAAAATAAATCAGAATTTAATTTAGCTAAATTTACAACCTCTGATGTTAATGTAGAGTTTTTTAATTCTAATTGCTTTTCATAAGCACTACCAATAAGCCTAACTGCTAAAAAAGAAAATACAATAACCAAAATCCCCATAATTAAAAAGATAAGATAAAAATTGCTTTTAAGCGAATTCATTTGCGCAGAAACACTATTGATATTTACATTTGCCGCAACAATTAAATCTGAATTTTTAATAGGTGAAATATAGATAATTTCTGATGTTGATTGATTACCTCTCTGCATTAATAAGTCGAATAAATCATCAGAATTATTTTTTCCTTTAAGAGATGTCAATAACGTTTCCTTAGATTTTACTTGCTGTCCTACTTTTGTTTTATCTGGATGACAAACCTCTTTGCCTCCCCAATTAAAAACACTAATAAACCAAGTATCCGTATTTGAATTCTCTATAATTTCTTGAGTATTCGCTATAATTTTTTCTTTTTTTACTCCTGATAAAAGCTGAAAACCAATTAGTTTCGCAACTTCATTTGCTTCTCTTTTACTAGATTCAACTTGAACCTCTATTAGTTGATTTGCACTTACTTTTATAAAATATTTTGATGCAATTAGAGCTACAAACAAAAAAATGACTGCAATAGCTAAAAAAGTTAAAAAATAAAGTTTGTCTTTTTTCATAGTTATTTAGAGAGTTGAAATATACTATATATTCTTTTCTTTCCTTATAAAAAACTTCCTCTTTAAAGCTGTTTTTTCCTTTTAGTGAAGATTTTTAGTCCAAAAAAAGATAATTTTCATTTTCTTTGAAGTACAAACATGAAAAGTAAAAACAAAATATTTTTAGGTACTATCATCTTACTATCTTTAATAAATGGATATTATTTTATCGTTCCGTATTTTAAATCGTCAGAAAAAAATATGGAAAACGAAACAGCAGAACTTAGTGTTAGTTCAAATAAAATAGTGAATGCATACACTATCAACGAAGAAAAATCTAATATTTTATATGCAGGTAAAATTATAGAAGTTACTGGTTTTGTAAAAGAAATCACCTTTCTAAACAATAGAAATACTATCATATTAAATAGTAATACTCAAACTTTTGGAGTAATTTGCGATGTAAACCCGAATCAAAAAGGTAAAATAAAACAGTTAAAAGAAAATCAAAAAATACGTGTAAAAGGAATTTGTGAAGGATTTTTAAAAGACGTTATATTATTAAATTGCTCAATAGATTTAACGCCAAATGAATAAATTATTACCGCTATTCTTTTTATTATTCTCTTTTGTAGATTTTGATAATAATCAACATCAATTTATTGCTAGGCAAGGTCAGGTTTCTTTTTTCTCATACACCTCTTTAGAAAACATTGAAGCAAAAAACAATCAAGTTTTAAGTATTTTAGATATTGAAAAACATGAAATTGCAATAAGTATGTTAATGAGGGCTTTTGTGTTTAAAAAAGATTTAATGTACGAGCATTTTAACGAAAGTTATATTGAGTCAGACATGTATCCAAAAGCAAATTTTATTGGAAATATTATTGATTTTGATACATCTACCAAGGAAGTTCAAACAAAAATTATTCGAGGAAAACTAACCATCCATGGAATTACAAAAGAAATAGACATTAAAACTACTATAAAAATTATAGATAAAAATTACATTGTGTCCGGAGATTTCGAGGTTTTAGTAAAAGATTTTGAAATTAAAATTCCACCTATTTTATCTAGTAATATCGCCAAAACCATTTCTATAAAATTTAGATTTCAATACAAGCCATATGAACAATAAAATAATATATCAATTGCTTACAATAGCATTTATGGTTTTGAGTTCTTCTATAAATGCACAAAGTTTATTAGACAAGTTAGACAAAGAATTTCCTGAAAAACCTATCTATGTAATTGCCGCTTTTAAAACAACAAGAATTGGTTTAGGACACTCTATCGAAACTAGAAAAAAAGGTGCCTTAGAAATTTCGTTGTATAATAGATATTGGAACATTCCAAACTTTGAAGGACAACGTTTTCTTGCTGATGTTGTTAGCACACGTTATGGTTTAGACTACTCATTTTCTGATAATTTTACTTTTGGTTTAGGCTATACAAACCATGATAAAATTACTGATGGTTTTGTAAAACACAAGCTATTAAAACAAAGGAAAAATTCTAAAAAAAGATTTATAAGTATTACTTTAGTACAAGGATTTTCTCATCGCAATTCCGAAAATACTAATGAAGACATATATGAGCCAATAACCTCATCAAACAAATATGCTTTTACGAGTCAAGTTTTAATAGCAAGAAAAATAAATTCAGAACTTTCTTTACAAATTTCACCCACTTTTATTCATAAAGAAGCAAGTTCTTTAAATAGTGATCCTAACAATCAATTTGCAATTGGTTTTGGAGGAAGACATAAAATCGGAAGCCATGCTTCCATAGTTTCTGAGTATTTTTATGTAGCTAATCCTTTAAAATCAGTACAGACATACAATGCTTTTATGGTAGGTGTAAACTGGGAGTTAAGCCATCTATTATTACAATTTCAGGTAACCAATGCCCGTAATTTTGTAGAAGATACTTTTATCAGTCAAACCAAAAACAACTTTAATGCTAAAGATGGTAACTTTCACTTTGGCTTTAATGCAACCTTTGTTTTACAGACTAAAAAGAAAAAGTTATAATACAGTAAATCTTACCTAGTTGACTTTTAAAATTTTAAAAAATTAACTTCGCAACGTATGCTAAACTTATTTTAGTATTAAAATGGACGTCACATCAACATTAATGTTCTATATAACTTAGAATATAGCAACCCAATCAGATGAAGCGTATTGTCTAATATTTAACTATAGTGATTTTAATATTGACCACGAAGGAAGAGGCAGTTGGAGTTCAGAATAAATTCTAAAAAACATTAATAGTTGGCTTGCAGAAACAGAAGTACCAAATATTGTGCTTTTTAGCTCCCTAGGGGGCAGTGGTGCCTTTCAAAACTCACTTTATAACAAAGCGCTACCAAACATAAACGGAGTTGTTGATGCTTTGCAAAATGCGAATCCTGAGGTTACAATTATAATAGAACAATTAGCCCCTACGAGATCTAAGTTAATGACTAATGAATTGACTAGTTATTTTAATCGGCTGAAACAAGATTTACTGACAATAGCATCTGAGAATTCGACAACATCATCAAAAATTATTGCTTTAGACATGTTTACAGGATTTTCGGATAGTTTATTGGAAGATAATCTACACTTCAATGAAGCTGGTGTTGATTTTATCGCTAATCGCTATTACACAGTAATTAAAAACATATTGGAAGAATAAAAACAACAGAGAACAACGAATATAAAAAATAGTAGAATCTTCGTAAAATATTGACAGTAATTTGAATAAAAATACGGGGAAGCCAAAAACCGAATTAGAGTAGGCTAATATTTTAATAAAAAAATCATGAAACCAATTTCAACAAAAACGTTATATTAATATCAGAGCCTGAAAATATAGTCAGAATCCAAGATTTCAAGGATTATTATCAAAATCATCTAACTGGTTTTTCAGATGTGACACTCACCCTTGTTGATATTTTTAGACAAGGAGATAAAATTATTAAACGTTTTAATTTTAAAGGAACACATACAGGTATTTTTTTTTGGAATCCCTGCCTCTGGAAGAAAAGTTGATATTGATGGAGTAACACTTGTTAAAGTGAAAGACAGAAAAATAGCACAAGAAC
>MDTF01015167.1_pt1 | contig 42593 bp, 36 predicted proteins | sample 811191 | NCBI WGS metagenome assembly MDTF01 (sample SAMN05326649, study PRJNA326480) | marine metagenome | isolation source: seawater | place: Southern Ocean | collected 2011 | reverse complement strand
GAGTTTGCCAGACTTTCATCACTGGCTCGCCAGTGATGAAAGAAAAGGAAACGGAGTTTTTCTCACGTTCCGTGGTCCGAACAATGGGGCAAGTACAAAGTAACGCAAACGACCCTTTAAAGCCTGCTCATAGAAGCGGGAGCGGCCAAAATTAATCTCTTTGCGAACATCAATCTCCCTACTCTCATCAAGCTTGCCCTCAATGAACCTATCCAAAGATGTAACCCGCAGCGCATCAACCTCGCGCTCAATTGATTTCTGGATCTCATCAAGGCTACGCTCGCCCAAAAGCTCAGTAGCAAGCTCCTGCGCGCGCGATCGAATACCAAAAGCAATATAATCCCGCGCAATAACCAAATCCTGCCCATTATCCTTCTTCCCGCGAATAATCACATGGGCATGAATATCGTCCGTGTCGTAATGCACAGCAGAAACCCAGTCCAATCTTTCGCCCAAATCTTTTTCGATGCGGCTCATAACACCGCGTATATAACCCCTAAAATCATCAATATCATGACCATTCTCAGGGCTAATAATCATGCGGAAATGATGTCGATCCTCTCTACAGAGCTCAAAGAAATCTCTTCCGGCTATTGCTTCGCTTGCTTTATCAAATAGAACGGCACGCTCTTCATTTTCTCCGGCGCCACTTCTAGAAATATAGCGAATATGAGCAGATAAATTTGCCGCTGAACCAGCCTCAGTTGAACTTCTCACATTCAAGGCGGAAGAAAGTTTTCGAGCCTTATTTTTAACCACATTGATCTTAACCACTACTCTCTGGCCTTGTGCATTACCAGCCCAAATATTGCCTCTAGAAGCCACACCGGTATCACGAAATTTAAGCACAGGACGGCGCAATTTCTTACCCATATTAAGCCTGCGGAAATAAGCTTGACGAGGATCATCTCCGCTTAAACGAAGAACATTTTGCTCATCATCTAAGCGCGCCTCTTCAAAATCAAATTCGCTTAATAGCATGGAAAAATGTCCTTACATTTTCTCAAAATAATACGCCTATCAGTCCCCACAAACCTACGCATTTTCTTACCCGTACACCCTTAAACTATACACCGCATACTGCCGCAATACAAGAACTATTACTGCGTAAAATTAATAATAATTACAATGCATTAGTATAAATATACTTTATATCTTTTATCTTGTTATAACAAAATTAATAGTGAACTAGATTTTGAAATATTTTGTATATTAAAATGGAGCTATAGAAAATCATGCGTCGGAAAGATGTTATCAGATACAAAAAAGCCCCTCCGAACGAAAGGGCTTTTCAATATAATATGGGGGAAATAGATATTACTCTGCAGCAATTGGTATGTCTTCATCTTCCATAAAACTCACCTTATTTTCTGGTGTATGATCTTCTTTAATATCAGGATCGACAGCGGGAAATTGCATGGCTTCGGGCAACCAAAATATGGCTTTCAGCTCATCTTCATTTGGAGCTTCCAAAGCTAAAACGCGCCGGAAATATTTAGCCATGGATTCTACCAATTCGCCTTTTTTATATCCTTGAGCGGAACCGTATTTTTGGGAGCAGCCTGCATCACTGATAATATCCATCAACTGCTCGCGATTGCGGCGTTTTAAAAACGCTTCATCTGGCCGCCAGTGCTCTCGCATATCAACGCCTAAATCTTTGGCCAAGCGGTTAAATAAACTATCATTATTGGTATCAAGCTTATCTGGTAATTCTTGGCCGAACTCCATAACGCTTAAGGAAATATGAATTTCATCAAGCTGTTCATCAGATAATGACTGAACCGCACTATATGCCGATCCAATATCTCTAGCAAAGAGATAACCAAGTTCAAACCAAGGTTGCGCCTGCGCATCTACTCCAAAAAGCTTCAAAAGATCAGTACAAATATTATTGATCTTCTCAAGTGCAGGACAATATACACCATTTTCTTCGGTTATTTGCAAAAGTGCCGCATGATGCGAAAATCCATTTAGCTGTTTTGAAACGATCAATTCTTTGGCTTTTCTAGGATTGTCAAGCAAAGCCGTCTGAATAGCTAGTGATTTCTGCATCGACATATAGCGCACCAATGGCTTGCCATAGGTGGACTTTTCGTTGGTTTGCAAAGCTACAACATTCGATTGATCGATTTCAGGCTGAATAATACCTTTGAAAATTTCAACTTCCCCTGATGTGTGCAAAACAATGACAGCGCCGCCTGTTTGACCTTCTTCAGCTTCCTGGTAGCGGTAGCGATTAAAATACCCCTCCACAAATTCTACAAAGTCATACTCAGTTTCGTATTTTTCAATGAGGGCTTCAATAGCGCCGCGCTGTAGCAAATCAAACTGCTCTATATCATCAAAAAACGTGCTTTCATTCTCAGCAAAGAGATCGGCCGTAAACGTGCCTTTATAATGCTCCAAATCAAAGATAGCGATATCAACACTGGGTTTTCTCCCTGTAATACTCTCTTTAATTTGTTCGGCAGAACTGCACCAGCCATTTTCTATTTGTCTTAATATGCGGGATTGATCTTCTATGCTTCCAATCGACAAGGCTTCTGCTTGAGAAATATTAATCTCCCCTGCCCTAAGCTTTTCTTGAGCATCGTTGCACAAATCCAGTAAAGACAAACGGCGTTTGATTGTCTGAACCCCTAAACCTGTTTGACTGGTGATAGTTTCTAAAGCTTCTCCGTCTTGTATCAATCCGGCGATGGCTTGAGCTTCCTCTAAAGGCGGTAGATTTTCTCTCTGTACATTTTCCACAGTAGCCATGCGTAGGATTTCATCTGCGCTTAGACCTTCTTTTATCTCTACAGCTATAGCATAATCATTTGTGATATCGCCTCTTTCTGCCAATAGACTTAAAGCCCGATAACGGCGCTCCCCGCAAATAATTTCATATTTTTTCTTTTTGCCTTTAGGTTTAGCAACAACAAGATTTTGCAATAATCCGTCTTTAAGGAGGGATTGGGCAAGGCCTTCTATTGATTTTTCATCAAATGTTTTTCTAGGATTTGTATTTACTGTTGTAATTTGGTTCAGTTTTAAAGTTGTTTTAGTCATTTTTTTAAGCTCCTAATTTGCTCGTTTGGGGCATGATTGCACCATCGAAGCCAGCCACTGACTAGCTTCTGTGGTCGCAATCATGCTGTTTAATCAGCTTGCTTTTGGTAAAAATTCTGGGCTTCAACAATAAGCTCATCCATAAATGTTAAAGCGCTGTCATGTGCAGCTCGCACTGCTTTTTCCGTGACGCGCTTACAAGGTATCGGCGCTATATTGGCTTTTGTGAAATCTTGAAAAATCACGCAAGTTTCGCACAAATAGCCATTTTTTTTTACTGCGAACCACAACACTGGCAAAAGCAGATAAACCTCCGCGCGCTTTTGAGGTGCGAAGCTTGAGTATACGAGTTCCTTGAGGCGTTTGCCCTAATACTGCTTCACTTATTGCTTCCCAGCCATCTTGGCCTTTTTGAATTTTTGTTTCATATATCATTGTTTTTCTCCTTAGATTTTTTGATTACAGCCGTATTGGTGAACACATGCGTTCCACACTTAAGATTGCGGAACGCGGACAATTTTCAGACGCCATGACAATTTGAATGGCGGCTTCTTCGTCTTGGGCTGGGGTTTGGATGGTGACGAGGGATGTTTTAATTTTAAAGGAATAGACTTGCATCTGATGGCCTCCCTCTTAATATTCACTTGGCAATAGAAGAGTATTATCGACCATCCAAAGGCTAATCTGCGGCAAGGGAAAATCTGTAAATAAGATGCTTTCTTTATAAAGCTCGCTTCCGTTACCATCTTCTACAGTGATTTTCGCGCCTTTACCGTCAAGAGTAAGCTTCCAAACCGTAAATGGCTGGTTTTGCAAAGAAGCAATGCACATATGGCAGACAAAAATTTTCTCGATCAGCCAGTAAGCTCCGCCTTTTTCAGCTACATATTGAACGCCTTCTGTATACACAAATTTTTGATATAAAGGGTGGCGGTAAAATTTTTCAGAGCCATGGAAATGATCCAAATCTGCTAGCTTTAATGTGTCATTTTGAGTTGAAGTTGAGTTGTGAGACATTTTTTATCCTTTCATTTTTAAAATTGCTCGCTTGAACCCTTGCCAAGCGGCGAGCGGCCGATAAAAAAGACAAAAAAAATCCCGCTTTAAAAAAGCGGGGCCTTTATAGGACGGGAGATTAAAGCCGGGGATTTTTCAATAGACCGGAATGCTATGGACACTTAATGGCGCAACCCATTTAGTGGATATTGTGTTTCGAAGCTATTGAAAAACAGCGCCTCAGCGTCCCCGGCTTTAATATAAGCTGATCTTACGGGTTCCAAGCAGCGCTTTAAGGCGATGCGCCTCTTTATAAGAATTTACTTTAAGAGCGGACAATTAACTATCTAAAACAGAATGTTAGCTTAATTTACTCACTCCATATGCCGAGCCTATTTTTCTTAGCCCACTGCTCTTCAGAAGAATAATAACCGCCGCTATATTTAGAAAAATCACGCGCCATACCGGTCCATACCATCATAGCGCCAATATCTTGCCCATCTAAGCTCATACACTGCATGATATTGCGCTGATATTTATCGATATCAATATGTTTACATTTTACTTTGGTCTTTAAAAATTTGGTCAGAGCAAAGGTGGCAACATCGTAATAAGGCTGGTTCTTCTCAGGGGCATTAATTCCCCAAAGCCGTATACGATCTTTATCAGTTATAAAAGTATCGCCATCAATAACGCGCAATATGCTCATTTCATCATAAAAATCATCTAAATGGGCACTAGGCGCGTCTAAATTTTCTAAATGCTTATAGTTATCGGTATTCGCCAAAGCTAAGCTAGGCAAAATCATTAAAAAAAATAAAAAAAGACGGAACATCAAAACAGCTGATCCCTTTCAATAAGAGTTTCATCATTATTGGCAGGTGTATTCACCCTTGTCGAGACTGTAAAGATATCAAAATCTGGTATTATCGCCTGCTCTATTATTGAAAGAGCTTCTGCGGTCTTTCCATTCATCCAATTCTGATATTGCGTTTTAGAGACTATAACAGGCATGCGGCTATGTATTTGAGCGACACTGCCGACAGCTTCTTTCGTCAAAATACAAAATCCACTTTCATTATAAATGCCGGCAAAAGCCATTATATGATGAGTTGTAATATACCAGGGCTGCTTTCCTCCTTTAATTTTAGTCCATTCATAAAACCCATTGGCGGGAATTAAGCAGCGATTGTTAATAAACGCGTCTTTAAAAAACGGTTTTTCATGGACAGTCTCACTGCGGGCATTAATTTGCGGGCCGATATCTTTATCCTGAGCCCAATCAGGTAAGAACCCCCACTCCATTAGTCTGATCTCATTACCAATGACGACAGGCAGCGCCTGAGAAGGCGCTGCATTATAACTTGCCGGAAAATTGATAGAGTTGATGATATGAAACTCATCTTTTAAAATATCAAGAGGAGAGCTAATTGTATAACGGCCACACATATTTAAGATTTTCCCAAATGCTGTTTAATCAGTTTTAAGCCTTCGTGTAAGGCTGCGGGGCTCCAATCTTCCAGTCCTTGCCGGAAAAGAGAAAATCCCCAACTATGCAATGATCTAGCCTGAAAATAATCTAAAGCGATATAAACTTGTTTGGAACGCACATCAAAATCCTGTTCGCAATTAATAACCGCCTCTTCCAAAGCTTTCATGTGTTCAGCATCAATATCTGCTTGAGAAATTGGCTTTTGCGGACAATTCCACATTTTAAATATCCTGCAATTTATCAAACAGATTGAGCTGGCGATTATCATTGCATGGCAAATAGCTATCAATTTCGATCATATGCCACCACAAAACACTCTCCAATTCCCTCTCCGAGTAATGATTTATAATTTCCGGGCAATCCTGAACCAAACCTCGTGTTAAAGATGATGCTAAATCTGTATGTATCATGCATTTACTCCTATTTATTGCATTAATAGGAATATGGTCTTATATAAATAAGTTTAAACTGTCAAGAACAAATAGTGAACAATAGTGTTGTTAATATAAATTCTTGATACAACTTATTCAAAATAAATGCCTAGAACATCCAGCCTTATTTGCTATTCTTTTCCTTTATTAAATTTCCATCACCAAATTCGCGCCTTAAAATGCCCATTACAGACTGCTGAAGATGCAACTCCCCTATTTTGGCGCGGTTAATCATGGCGTTAAAATAAGCGGCTGGTCTCGTAACACGGTTTTCATCGCGCTGCATGCCCTGCTCAGTAAGAATGACACAGACTGCAGCCCCTATCCTCCCTAAAGACAAACATGCATGTCCCCAAGAGCTTTGTGAGATACCAAGCTCAGATTTGAGCTTATAAGCAGCTTCAATAAAGTCATTATGGTTCATCGGCCGTGGCTCAACTGGCAAATATTCTCTAAAACGTGGAGTCGAAGCATTTAATAGCTGTTTTAAAGTGAGATGCTGTAAGCCTGTCGATACGATAGTGTTTTGATCATTGTCTAAATGTTGAGAAGCCTCAATTGTCACAGAGCCTTCCTTATCAGTTTCATTAAAATCAAGATTATCTTGAGAGGGATCCGCTACGCTTTTTTGAAAGCTGATGGGCTTGTCCCTACGGTAATCTAATTTATTAGATGGTTTTTGTTTAGTATATTTGTAGTGAGTGAAGTTTTCTTCGTTCGTGCATGAATCTTTTTGAGTAAATTTTGATTCATCTGAACCGTTTATGCTTGCATCATCATAGCGCTCAATTTTGTTTTCAAGCGCATTTAGTAAGGCTTTATGCTTACCAAGCAATGCTCCTAAGTGATCCAGGTCATGAGAAGTTCTAATTTGGTAGGAAATTGCCTCATATTGAGCACAAAAATCTATCAAATCACTTTCATCCAGAAGTAAATTTAAACCTTGCTCCCCTACTCTGCGTTCGGCCTCTAATAAAATGGAACGAATTTGACGCCTATAAAAAGAAATTTGACGTTTTCTTTCTCTCCAAGCTTCATCATAGAGCTGCTTTTCGTGCAGTTTATTTTGTAATTCAGCACGAAGATACGCCAGAGGCGATAGATCTACACCAAAAGCATACAATATTTGACCTGTATCCGGGCAACGTTGTCCATACCGGCGATGATTACCACTATCGCACCAAGATATAGCTCCGAGCTCAAACAGCTGTTTTTCCAATGCTTGGATCTGGCGCTCGGATACGCCCATATCTAAAGCTGTCGAAGATAAAGATTTATATACGATAGGCCGGCTCCCCTCTTCCCAATCAATATCACGTGTAAAAGCCATGTAATAATCAAGCAAAGAAATCATCCGCGGACTAAATCCGGCAGTTTTTCCGATCCTTTTCACCAAAAGAAGGAGATCGTAACGATTAACCCCCTCTTCTAATCCGGTAAAATTTTCACATTGTTCATTTAAAGCTCGTAACTTTGGAGAGGCAATGCGCCCTCCTCCACCACTATTGTGTTCGGAAAAAATTTGTATCTGCATATCGTATCAAGCATCATCAAAATTAGATTGTGGATAAGCAAAGAAAAAGGGATTGCAGAAGTCAATTTGACCTTGCATGGCGATTCGATAAGCGGTACTATCTAGAAAGAATATAGAAGAAAGTTCGCTTTCGATTTTTAAAAGCCGCTCCTGCAAGAGCGGTTTTTTGCTTATATAGTCTAAATCAAGATGGTGTGGTGCTTCTCCTTAGAGTTTGTTTGATTAGAATTAAGAATTTAAAGATAAAAGCAACAAGGAATCGCTCTGTGATTCTTTAAATACAATACTACAAATATCATATTGTATTAAACTACACAACACTACAAAAACAAATAACTTTAATGCAACAATTTAAGATATTGAAATTAAACAATATTATTACATTTTTGTATTATTATTGTAGCAAGTTTGTTGAATTGTATTATTTTTTGTAGCCTGTTTTTGTATAAATTGTGTTACTATTTTGTATGATTATTGTAGTTTTGTAGCATTTTTGTTGCGCATATATTGTACAATTTCAACACTTTAATAGTGTATCATTGTGTATTATACTACAAATAAAGTTTTGTAGCGTAAGGAGATTGCAATGACATCCAAAACACAGCTTTCCATGACAGAGGCCGCTAAAATTGTAGGTATTGAACGATCCACTTTATACAGACATATAGATGAGAAAGGGATTAGCGTAATAAAAAAAGACGGTAGCCACCCTAAGATAGATGTATCTGAGCTTATCCGTGTGTATGGTGATCAAGTCAATCCAGAAAACCTTGATACAAAAAATAAAACAGATACTACAAAAAAAGTGTTGAATGAAACAAAAAAGGATACAGATAATGAAGTCTCACTGCCACAAGCAGAAAGAATCGCTTTAATAGAAGAAGAGCGGAAGAGGGAGCGCGAACAGTATCAAGAACAAATTGAGCACCTTAAAAACATGCTTCAATCAGAACAAGAAGAGCGACGAAAAATTACAGCGCTTTTAACCGATCAGAGAAGTGATAAAAGTGATAACAATGATAAAAGTGTAGAATGGCAAAAATCATTGAAAGCTCTTGAGAGCAGAATTGCTAACCAAGAAAAGGCCGAAAAAGATCGTAAAGAGCGCGAGCAAAAATTATTAGATGAGAATAGGCGAATTAAACAAGCTTACAGCAAACAGAAAAAAGCACTTGAAGAAGAAAAATCAAAATCGATTTGGCAAAAATTATTTGGATAGAGTAGGGGGAAAAATATGCTAAGGATAGATGCATAATTTGTGTATGCTTAATAGTTGAACTATTTCAAAATCACCAACCTTATGTTTTAATTTTAAAGATAATTTTGATTTGAATTGTAAAAGTATGACAAAAGATTGGTTTAACCTATCCTGGTTGTTGCCTCCACCAGATGATTTCACGGCTCGTGTTGAAGAACTACAAAGAGGGGTAGGGGCGCAAAATTTTAAGAGCGCTGCGAATTTTCAGCTTAATGACAATCAACTTCGTAAGCTTGCAAAAGTTGTTAAAAATAATGTGGCTCCAAAAGGGCTGGATATCTACAACCTTGTCGTAATCAGCAATGCCAATGCTGAATTTTTTCACGGAGCATTTGTCGGCACAGCCTTGCGTCACGGTCTTTGGCTTTCAAGTAGTGAAGAAGCCATGGGGCAAACGGTGGCCGCAATTCTAAATCCTGAATCCAAAGCTAGGAATGAGCATACAGATGGAGTGCTATTGGCATTAACGCATCATGCACTTGCCTTGCCTGAGCGCTTTGGTGATCTGAAGGGAGCAGGGGAGTCCGCTGACACATTGCTTCAGGAAATCGCTCTTATTGAGCAAACCTTGCAACAGAGCAATAAAGCGACCTTGATAGTTCAAACTATTGCCATGCCCCCAGAATTCCTATTCGGCAGTTATGATGCCCGCGTATATGGCACAATGCGACAGGTGGTGAGTGAGTTTAATGCGATGCTTCGCGCCAGCAAGCATCACGTCATTGATATTGCTGCATTGGCTGAAATGGTAGGGCTTACGAAGTGGTATGACATTGATAAATGGCACTGGGCGAAAATCCCGTTTGCGCAGAATTTACTGCCTCTTTACGCCGATCATGTTTGCCGCTATTTAGGCGCCATTCGCGGCAAGTCTAAAAAATGCCTTGTTCTTGATCTGGATAATACGCTTTGGGGCGGAGTGATTGGTGATGACGGGCTGGAGGGCATTGCTCTTGGGCAGAATAGTCCGAAAGGAGAGGCTTATCTCGCTATCCAGCATTTAGCAAAAGATTTAAAACGCCGCGGCGTTGTGTTAGCCGTGTGTTCCAAAAACGAGGAAAGCAATGCACGTCTGCCATTCCAAAAACATCCTGAAATGGTTTTAAAAGAAGATGATTTCGCTGTTTTTGTTGCAAATTGGAACGATAAGGCTGGAAATATTCAGGCAATTGCCGAAGCGCTTGATTTAACGCCGGATTCTTTTGTTTTCTTAGATGATAACCCTGCAGAGCGCGAGATCATTCGCCGCGATATGCCAATGGTGTCCGTGCCGGAAGTGCCAAATCATGATGTATCCCTTTACCCGCTAATCCTTTCAGCGGCTGGATATTTCGAAGCCGCTCAATTCACCGATAATGACATGCAGCGTGCTGATCAATATGCAGCCAATGCCAAGCGCAATACTCTTAAAACGCAGGCGCGAGATTTAACCGAGTATTTGAAATCACTGGAAATGGATTTGGAAGTAGGCTCGTTCATCCCCGCCGACCAATCCCGAGTTTCCCAGCTGATTAACCGCTCGAACCAGTTTAACCTGACAACGCGCCGTTACACTGAAGATGATGTGGCCGCGATTGAAAAGGACCCGTCTATACACGGGTTTGCCTTCCGCCTGCGCGATAAATTCGGCGATAACGGCATTATTTGCATCATTATCTGCAAGGAACAGGGTGAGGACTGGTATATCGATACATGGTTAATGAGTTGCCGCGTTTTGGGACGCGAAATCGAAAAAGCCACGCTGAGCGCTGTGGCCGAGGCTGCGCGCATGAAAGGGAAAAAGCGTTTAATTGGGCATTATATCCCGACAGCAAAAAACGGCATGGTCGAAAAACATTTTGAAATGCTTGGCTTTGAGCACGAAAAAAATGACGGTGAGGAAACCTACTGGACATTAAATCTAGCCGCATTCAACGCACCGGACATACCGCTAACAATTGTTTCGATGGATAAAAAGGCGTAAATTCATGAGTGTGCTGCCGCCAATCATATTTGTCATTTTGGCGGGGTTCGGATTTTTGCTCGGCAAAGCTATTATTCTTGCAAAAGAAAAGACGCTCCCTTATTTATTACTGGCTTTTAATGTCGCATTACTATCATTGATAATGTCTCCTATAGCCGTGCTTTGGGTTTTCGTCTTTGTACTTGGGGGTTACGCTCTGATCAGGCTCAAAGCCACATTAAAAGATAAGCTTTTCGGGGTTCTTTTACTAATCATGGTTATCGGGTTTACGGTGTTCAAGCAGTATGAAATCCTGCCGCTAGAGCCGCTCTATGCCTATATTCCGGCGATGCTGGGAATCAGTTATATCATCTTCCGTATGATTAATCTGTTGTTCGAGGCGCATGAGAAACAAACAGTACCGGAGTTAATTGACTATCTAAATTTCACGCTTTCGCTTTTCACCTTTCTGGCCGGCCCGATTCAGCGTTATAAGGATTTCACCAAAGATATGGAGAGCATGGCCACTTACCGTTTAAATGAAACCCAAACCGCTCAGGCGCTCTCGAGGCTATTAGGAGGGGCGATTAAAGTTATGCTTGTTGCGCCGATATTTCAGAGTGGTATGGGCTATGTGAGCGGTAAGATCGAAGCGGGACGAAGCCTTTTTCTCATCCTTCCGCCCGAATATGACGCGGCTTTAGGGCTGTTTATCGCGCTTCTTTTTTTTCTCTGGTATCTCTATTTCAATTTTGCAGGCTTTACAGATATCGTGATCGCTTTAGGCCGCCTTTGCGGTTTTAAGTTGCCGGAAAATTTCGAAAAGCCCTTTGCTACATCCAGCTTTCTGGAATTCTGGACTTGCTGGCACATGTCGCTCTCCAGCTGGTTTAAAGATTTTTGCTTCACGCCTATCTTAAAATTCTGCATGAAACACGGAATTAAAGACGTCGTACTTCTCACGCTGCCTGCCTATGCTGTGGCATTTGCCTGCATTGGTATCTGGCACGGGCGCACATGGCCGTTTTTGTTTTGCGGCGCGATGTTTGCCTTTGCCGCGCTCAGCAATCAGGCTTACCGCGAATACATTGCCAAGCGGGTGTTTGGAAAAAATGGTTATAAATCTTTACAAAAGAATATTGTCTATTTATCGTTCAGCGCGTCTTTTGCTTTCCTCTATATCGCAGTATCCGTAATAGGGCTGTGGCTTGGCGGTGAGCAGATATTGGATTGGCTGGATCAGAGTGGGGGCATGATGACACTTAGCATTTCTTTTGTGGCTGTATTTTTTGCTCTTGGTATAGCTGTTTTAAGCTATCGTTTTGCGCAACGTCTCTTCCTGTTTCAAATGTTTATCGAAAAGCCTGTGAGCGGCTTTTTCGCAAGTGCTTCCGCCTTGTCGTTAGCGGTGAAACTCTTTATAATTATTACAGTTTATATATCGTTTTTATCCGGTGTGCCGGATTTTGTATATCAAGGATTTTAATTTTAGAAAGGCCCGATCCCTATGAACAGACAAGAAATCACAATGAAGCTGCAAGGCGTATTCCGCGAAGTTTTCGATGATGAAAGCATTGAAATCACCGAAAGCATGAGCGCCAACGATCTTGAAGCATGGGATAGTTTGAACCATGTACGGCTTGTGGTATCGGCGGAGGAAGAGTTTAATATCACACTTTCCACCACGGATGTTGCCGATCTGCAAAATGTTGGCCAGTTGATTGATTTGATTGAAAAGCAAGCCGCTTAAGCCCGAAAGACACCTTCTCATGCTGAAAATTTTTGCAAAAGTTTTGGCATGGCTCTGCGGGATATATGCCGCTCTTGTTGTGCTTGTGGTTCTGTATGATGCCGTTATCTTTAAAGACCGCAATATTGATTTTTATCAGGACTATAGATCCGGCATTTTCGCCCATGTAAACCACCTAGCCGTCTATGGGCTGAATAAAGTGAGATTGCATGACCGGCAAATCCTCCTCATGGGCGCATCCGTAGTCGGGCGCGGCTTTATTGCTGACGATCTTGCCAATAGTCTGGGGGAGGGCGCGCATGTGCATAAACTCGCCATGGCGGGCGCTAATATCTCCATGCATGAAGAATTACTCCATGATCTGGCCGCAAAGCAGGATTTCACTAAGCCGCAATCCTTGACTGTAATTATACCTGTACACTTTAAAGCTATGCTGGACGATGCGCGTAAATACCCATCTGGCCGCACGCATTTAGGGACTGAAAAACTGCGCCATAAAATCTGGTCGCAAGACGGAGTAGGGGAGATTGTCCCGCGTTTCCCACCAGCCATTCATACGCCGCTATATTCATATCTCATCCAGCCTTTTGTGCGGATTTACGGCGTAAAGTCTTTGGCACATGAGGGCGCTTATGAATTGAAAAAAGTGGTGATCGACCGGATCAATGAAACCGCCGGGCGGCAAGTCGCCTCTATCAATTTAACTGATGACCAATATATGGCGCGCACGCTTGAAAGCTTTGGTGGTGAGGGCTATACCGATGAACAATTTAAAAAACTGGCCGCGCTGAGCATTTGGTTGCAGGAGCTTGGGGCACAAGTGATTATCCTCGACCTGCCCACCCAAACTATTTACCGCGAGGGCTTTCCTTTATATCATGAGTATAGGGAAAAACTCCGCGCGCATCTTCCTGCGGATGCAATTTACATCGATATGAGCGCATTTGCCGAAGACGCAGAGTTCGAAGATGATATCCACGCCCTGCCGGAATTCATGCCAAACTGGACGGAAGAATTGGCGCGTGCGCTTGCGGAGCAGAAGCCGTTTAAACAGGCTCCAACAGCTCAATAACGCCGAAGCCTATAATGTTATAGAACGACACATGCCGCCCGCCAAACAGAACAGCGGGTTTGCGCGGCGCAACAGGGAAGGCTCGGAAACCCTGATTCGCCAATGATTTAAGCGCGGTATCAAGATCATCCACCTCATAGCATGTGTGATACATCACCTCGTTCTGGTGTTTCAGGATAGCTTTCAACGGCCCTTCCGGGTTCTCGCCCGGCATAACGAATTCAATTGTTGGCCGCCCCTCGCAAGTCAAAATACGCAAATTCACATCCTGCTTCGGATCATAAATTTTATCGCTAGGCTCATATCCTTGCGCAACGAGAAATTTCAGCGCCTGATCTTCTTTTTTCAAACCAAGGCCAATATGATGGAATTTGAAATCCTTTAAATCCATTACGCTTTCTTTTTCAGCGTATAGGCCACATTGATCGCAAGACCGTCCTTAATGCAGCGCTCAATCGTTTGTCCTTCGTAGGGCAAAATGCAAGCCTCAACAATATCTAGTCCGGCTTCTTCAAACTGGTCTTCCACATCTTTCGGGCATTCATATAAATAGATATGGTCAATTGCTGGCGCATTGGCGCAAGTTGTCATGTAGATATAAGCATCCGGCTTTGCAAGCTCTGCAATGCGTTTCATGAAGGTGAGGGGGTTTTCGACATGCTCCAGAACCTCGCCCATGACAATAGTGTCATAGCTTTCCGCTTCCAAACCATCTGCATCCAGAAAGTTCATTTGGCGCAGCTCATAACGGTCTTTCTCATCAGGATAAAAGTGATCGAGTATGGCTTGTGACTGGCGCACACTGGCCTCGGAAATATCAATGCCGAGAAGACTGTCAAACGAGCCTAATTCCAACGCTTTCATGAAGTAATAGCCGTGACCAGGGCCAATCTCCAGATATTTGCCGCCCTTGTCCTTTGGCAAGGTGCGCATGAAAAAACGTCCCATTTCGACATGGTTCGGCCAGAAAAATCCGGTAATGGCCAGTCCGTACATATAGCGGTCCATATATTCCTTGTTGTGGTAAATCGCCTTGGCCACTTCTTCGTAATTGCTTTGCTGGTATTTGCGGTTACGCATGAAATACATCTGCTCTTTCAGAGTATCCTGCACGATGGTCAGGTAACATTGCGCCAGATATTCCAGATTATGGCCTTTATCCTCGCAATATCCCAGATAGCGTTCCAGATCAGCAATTTCCGCATCCGTTATCAATGTCAGCGCATGTTCCACAAAAGCGCTATGGCGCGGGTTTTTCTCCGACACTATACCGATTAAGGTGCCGACGCGGGCGGGAACGGATTTTTGCTGGGTTGCACGGGCTTCGGCCATAAGGAAATCTCCTGAAATATTAAAACAATTAATATTCTAGCACATCGAAACTGAGATTAAAGACAAATCAGGGTATCTGGCTAAGCCAGCGTTTCGCTGTTCAGCATGGCGCCAAGCTCGATTTGCAAGGTTGCGCCAGAATCCTGAAATACGGCGTAGGTGATGCCATCTTGCGTTACGTTAGCAACGCGGTCCGCGCTTGTGAAGTCAGTCGAGATAACATCATCGACACTGTCGCCAACAACGCTTAATATATTATCCTCGGCGCTTAAAACATCATCCAGATTAACCATTAGATCATCAGCTTGGTTCGGCGCATTGTCTTGTGAAAGATCAATCAACTCAAACCCATCATAGCTATCGCTTGTAATAGCTTTAGTGAGGCCTTCCGATGCGATCAAGGTGTCAAACCCGTCGCCGCCCAAAATATCGTCGGTCGCATCTGTATATAAAAAAACATTATCGCTATCACTTGGGATTTCCGAGCTTTGCGGCGCTGTGGGTGATAAATACGGGCTGGAATCAGCTTCGCCATTCAAGAAATCTTGCAATTGATTAAACAAATTCCCATCTATAACAGCACTGTTATATTGCGCGACAATTTCAAGTTCTCCGGCAAACGCTAAACCATCACCATTAATGGCGCTGTCATGAATAACACTGCCATTGCGCATTTGTTCGAAACCGATCAAACCGGGGTGGGAGTATAACAATCCGACGTCATCAAATCGGCCGACTTCGACGCCGTCAAAAAATCCGATTAGCTCGCCTGTTTCATTTTGCACGCCATCAAGAATAAGGGTAGTTGTATATTGGGTATCAGGGTCAATCTCGATCGAAAATTCCCTGTATCCCCAATTTTCTTCCGCATAGTTCCAAGCTGCAATATAAGCGCGACCGGCATCAATGAAAATATTCATGCCGCGTGTTCCGCCACCTTGTTCATAGATCACTTGCGTTGTGATAATATCAATGCCTGTCGTAAAAGTTGCGGCCAGTGTCTTTTCAGCATATGGGCCGGTATCATTAATTTCGGGATCATTCTCAGTGGTGTCGATTTGCGCATTTTCAACCAGCAGGACGGGAGCAACCGTTTCGGATAGAAGCGCCTCACTTAATTTTGCAACGTTGTTACCATCAAGGGCTTCATTGTGGAAGGAGGCTTTGTTAATTGTTCCGCTGAAGACATTGGCGCTGTTGGTAGAGGAATTATGAATGACTGTTGAGCCGTCAGTACGGCCAAAGCTGCTCGCGGCGTGATTATATAGTAATCCAACTCCGCCTTCTTGCGCAACTTCAACGCCATTAATATAACCGGCGATCGTCCCTGAGGCGCCAATATTACCGTCAGAAACAAGCGTAACTGTCATCGTTTCGGAGGCGTTGATAGAGGCCGACGTTTCCACATAGCCCCAATCTTCTTCTGCATTGTTCCAGATGGCAAAAAAGACTTCACCATTTTCAATGAAAATATTCATGCCGCGTGTTCCGCCACCTTGCTCATAAATGACCTGACGTGTCGTTACATCGGTGCCTGTTTCAATTGCTAGAGAAACGGTTTTTCCTGTGTATGGTCCACTGTTATGCAATGCGTTGTTGCTGTAATTGCCGACAGAAGGCGCATCTATAACTTCAACCAATCCCGTTGTTGGAACGGCGATAACGTTTTCAGGTGTGATTCCCGCTGTGAGTCTTGCGGTTGCTGTCGCTCCGTTACCATCTGCAATTATGTAATCAAAAAAATCATTACCAGTGAAATTGGCCGTCGGAATAAAGATGAAATTACCATTGGCTTCGATTTCTATTGTATTACCACGGTTAGTCAGGAATGTGCCGACTGTCGTGACTGTTATAGTATCACCATCAAGATCGATATCTGCACCATTGCCGTTATCTACCAGCAAATTGCCTGAAAACGGATTTGTGTTATCGCGGTCAAAGTGATCGTTATTGGCAATCAGCGGGTCGTTCACGTCACTGACAACAATGCTGATCGTACCTTGCTCAACTTCACCTGTTGTGTTTTCAACAGTATAGGTCAGCGTATCTGTCCCGCTGAAATTGTTACCAGGGCTATAATTCCAAACGCCTGGCCCTGTCGATGTAATAATGCCGAATGTGGCCGATGTAATGGATGTCACTGTTAAAGTATCATTTGCAAATGTGGTTGTATCATTCGCAAGAAGGGTCGCCGCGTTGATCGTAAGATTCTGATCTTCATTGGTGCTCAGAACATCATTCACAATATTGATTGTCGCCGTGAAATTTACTGTCAAATCGGCCTGCACATTTAACGTGGCTCCGTCTCTGATATAACTGTTAAAGGTCACGCCTTCTCTGTCAAAAGATGTGGTGAAGTCTGCGGCTGTAAAGGTCACGCTCGTTACTGCATCAAACCCGGCATCACCCGTGACAAACAGCGTATCACCGTCGGATTTGCTTAAGACATCATTGACATTAACGCTCAATTCATTGGCAACCTCGCCATTATTCAGGTTGGCAAGATTAATTTCCTCAATAGAGCTGCTAGAAAACACAGACCATGAAAAATCGATATTGCTGGTGTCGGTTTCACTCAACTGGAGTGTGTCGTGGCCAGCATTGCCTTTATAAATATCATTTGTGCGATAAATCAATATATCATCGCCATCACCGGCATATAGAAAATCGATAAATCCTTCATCATTGGCGCCGCCATCCAGAATGTCGTTACCGGCACCGCCGTAGATCAAATCACTGCCACCTTCGCCATAGACTTCGTCATCACCATCTTCGCCGCTCATCGTATCATTGCCAGCGCCACCATAAATAATATCATTATCTGTCCCGCCAAGAATTCTATCTCTACCGGCGCCGCCACTTAATGTGTCTTGGCCAGCATTCCCGTATATTTCATCATCTCCATCCTGACCGTCAATAATATCACTGCCGCCTTGACCATAGATCAAATCTTTCCCGGCGCCGCCATCTATGGTGTCATTCCCGTCTTCCGCTATAATCGTGTCGTTACCATTACCGCCATCAATGGTATCATCTCCGCTACCACCTGTAATGTGATCGTTACCATCATCGCCATCTATAGTGTCATCTCCGCTCCCGCCATTTATGATATCGTCACCATCAAGGGCGCTGATCCTATCATTTCCACCATTGCCAATAATCGTATCTATACCTGCGGTTCCGGTAATCACATTATCAAATTCATCACCAATCAGGCTATTCGTTGCTTCCGTAAACAAACCTTGCTGAATATAAAGATGAACACCACTGGTGTAATAATGATCGACAATTACACCGTTGAAATTTACGGAACCTTGGAAAAGGCTGGCCCCCAGCTCATTTGTAATGATGCTATCAAACTCATCGCCAGTAATATAAATCGTGTTATTGCTTGAGATGTTGCGAATGGCATCCAGTGTAATTGTCAGAGTATTGGCCACATCCCCATTTATTTTATAATTATCAATGGCAATATGCTCAATGCTGGAGCCGGTTATATCGGCAAGGCTGAAATTAGAGCTATCGCCGCCCGCCAGCTGGATCGTATCAAAGCCAGCCCCGCCGTTGAAGATATCGTCAGGATCATAAAACAAGATATCATCCCCGCCGTCACCATTCAGGGTATCTGTACCGCCCATACCGATAAGCAAATCATTCCCCGCGCCGCCATTCAGGATATCATCACCGTCATTGACCAAAGAGACTTTCTCATCACCGAAAATCGTGTCGTTCCCATCGCCACCATTCAGCGTGTCATTGCCAAGACCGCCAAAGAAAACATCATGGTCACCAAAGCCATCCAGAACATTGTCGCTGTCATTACCAACAAGGCGATCCCTGAAATTCGTACCGAGCACGTTTTCAATATTGTTAACTGTATCGCGGCTGCCATCGCCATCGAGCACAAAATATTCTTTCAATCCGGCTACGATGCCTGCGCTTGCGCCTCTGTAGTCCAGAGTATCAATACCGCTGCCGCCATCAATAATATCAACACCGAGGCTGTGCATAATTGTGTCATTACCGCCACCTGCAATAATCCGGTCATTTCCTAGGCCGCCATTAATAATATCATTACCATCACTGGCATTTTCATCGCGCCAATCACCGTAAATTGTATCATCGCCATCACCGCCATTCAGAGTATCATCTCCGAGCATACCGTAGATTAAATCATCACCAAGGCCGCCTTCAAAAGTATTATCAAGCGCGTTACCAGCTAGTGTATCGGCAAAAATTGTCCCTATAACGATCTCGACTTCTACAATCGAGTCACGACCGCCTTCTCCGTCAAAAACATACCAGCGATCCAAATTGGCGTTAATCGCGCCTAACGATGCAGAATAATCGGCCGTATCAATACCGCTACCGCCATAAAGCTGATCGTTACCAGTGCTATGGAGCAAGATGTCATCACCGCCATTGCCGTACATGCGGTCATTGCCCGAGCCACCATCCAGCGTATCATTCCCGTCTTGGGCTGTTTCGGGGGATTGGTCTCCGTAAAGGAAATCATCACCATCACCGCCCAGAATAATATCATCACCAGCTTGGCCGAATATAGTGTCGTTTCCGCCCTGGCCGTTCAACGTAGTATTCGTTGCATCACCAACAATACGGTCATTAAAGCCGGAACCAAGAATGATTTCGATATCGGTAATTTCATCGCGGCCGCCATCACCATCCAGCACGTAAAAATCCTGCAAGCTGGCTACAATGCGAGAAGAAGCACTTGAATAATCAGCAGTATCATTGCCGTTGCCGCCGTTAAAGATATCATTGCCTGCGCCATGCAGCAGCGTATCATCACCGCCGCCGCCATACATAATGTCATTGCCTGCGCCGCCATCCAGCGTATCATCGCCGTCATTGCCGCTTTCAAACTTCGCATCACCATAAAGCTCGTCATTATTATCGCCGCCCAAAAGCGTATCATTTCCGGCCAGACCAAGAAGTACGTCTTCCCCGGCGCGGCCTTCCAGAATGTTATCAAGCTCGTTCCCGACAACGCGGTCATTGTAATTTGTTGCAATCAGATTTTCGATATAGGCAATGGCATCGCGGACCCCATTGGCATCGAGCACGAAATAATCTTGTAAACTGGCGCCAATCGAAACGCTATGCGAGGAATAATCAATCGTGTCATTGGTTTGTTCTGAATCGCCGTAAATAACATTGGATTCAAACAAAATTGGATCAATAAAAGGAGGAGGGTCTTCGGAGTTCGATGCAAATGGGGCTGGAGCCTCTTGAACGTTCTGCTCCTGCGCATTCACCATTACGCCCATTGTAACAGAATTATTCATCGTTGAATTTGAGCTAGATTGCCCTAGGTTTTCTTCTTCGTCATCATACATAAAAAATAAGTTCCAACTCCATATTATGATAATACCATAAATTAAGTGTAAACATGCTTAGTAAATACCATAAAGTTTGTATTTTTTTTAAACAATAGCGATATAATAAGGCTTAAATTTATTATTTTTAAAACTTTTGGCACAGGGAACTCAAAAGTATGAAAAGAATATTGAAAATTTCTTGCGCACAGGCGGATTGATATTTTTGGGACTTGGATCTTGCCCCTTCATCAGACGTAGATAATAGATTATGTAGCGCCGCACCATTTTGGCCAATGAAAACCCTCGTAAAATAAGGCAATACCACAAGCTGATATAACCGCGTTTCCAAAGTTTATGCAGATTATTCTGTTGCGCCATTTCAGCCTTCCAAATATTACCCGATAGGCCGCCAGCACCATATAAAGGTTTCGCCGTGAAGGACATATTATCACGTATCCACATAGCTTTGCCGCCGCGCAAAACAATCTCTAGCCAGAACAACATATCTGAGCCACGCTTTTTCTCTTCATCAAATTTAAGATTTTCCGGCTTTTTGATCATGATAGAAATCGTGATCATTACATTTCTGAACAAAACATTGCTATGTTTCATGATTTTTGTTGAAGGTTCGTAATCAGTATCGAATTTTTTCAATGTTTCCGGAACACCGTTACGAAAAACAACACCGTGACAGCTCAGCGCCAAATTAGGGTCTTTTTCAAAGAAAGAATACTGAATTTCCAATTTTTGCGGATGCCAGTAATCGTCACTGTCTAGAAAAGCGAGATAAGGCTGCGTTGCTTCTTCTAACGCTTGATTGCGCACCGGGTAAACGCCGCGGTTTTCTTCACAAGGAAAGAAACGGATTTTACTTGGTGTTTTATCTTGAATATCTTTGATTGTGCTTTCAATAATGGCTTTCGAATTATCCGAACTTCCGTCATCTAAAATAAGAATTTCGGCTGGGGGGCGTGATTGAAACGCCGCGCTTTTCAGAGATAGCGCTACAGTATCTGCCGAATTATAACAAGGCAGTATAACACTGACGGGACAAATTTTACTTTTTGGGTTCATCAAATGATAAATCGTTAAGGCGGGGGCTGTGAAATAAACACAAATTATATTATAAAGGTATCAGATATGAATGCCAATAACAATCGCCCACAGATTGATATAACCTTAAGGATAGAAACGCGATGAAAATACTTGTCACTGGCGGTGCAGGCTTTATCGGATCAGCCGTTATCCGTTATATCATCGGGCAAACAAAAGACAGTGTAGTAAATGTCGATAAACTGACCTACGCCGGCAATCTGGAATCTTTGGAAAATATTTCGCAGAACCAGCGCTATGCTTTTGAACAGGCCGATATTTGTGATGCGAGCGAAATGGCGCGGATTTTTAATAAATATCAGCCCGATGCTGTTATGCATTTGGCCGCCGAGAGCCATGTTGATCGCTCTATCGATGGCCCTGCAGAATTTATACAAACCAATGTCGTGGGCACGCTGGTGTTTTTGGAAGCTGCTAGAAAATATATGGAAGATAGCGGCAAAACGAATTTCCGGTTTCATCATATTTCAACTGACGAGGTTTACGGTGATTTGGAAGGAGATACTGACCTGTTCACCGAAGAAACATCTTACTCTCCTAGCTCTCCTTATTCTGCCAGCAAAGCATCGTCCGATCATCTGGTGCGCGCATGGGGGCGTACTTATGGCCTGCCGTGTATTATAACGAATTGCTCGAATAATTACGGCCCTTATCATTTTCCCGAAAAACTCATTCCGCATATGATATTAAATGCGTTATCAGGCAAGACCTTGCCAGTTTATGGGGATGGCAAACAAATTCGCGACTGGCTTTATGTCGAAGATCATGCCGAAGCATTGTACAGAGTCGCAACAAATGGCCAAATTGGCGAAACCTATAATATTGGCGGGCATAACGAAAAGCAGAATATAGAGGTCGTACATACGCTATGCGACTTGTTGGAGGAATTGGCCGCAGATAAAAAGCCAGTAAACGTGGATTACTATAAAGATCTCATTACTTTTGTGAAAGACCGCCCCGGCCATGATCGCCGTTACGCCATTGATGCTTCCAAGATCGCGCGGGAATTAGGCTGGACACCAAAAGAAACATTTGAAAGCGGCCTGCGCAAAACTGTGCAGTGGTATCTGGATAATGAAAAATGGTGGAGCCGCGTTTTGAGCGGTGATTACAAGCTGGAGAGAATAGGAGACGCCGCATGAAAGGCATTATTTTAGCAGGTGGGGCAGGGACGCGTTTGCACCCGATTACGCAAGGTATTTCAAAACAGCTGCTGCCCGTTTACGATAAGCCGATGATTTATTATCCACTTTCGGTGTTAATGCTGGCAGGGATTAAAGATATTCTAATTATCACTACACCTGAAGACCAGGCCGGATTTAAAAGACTGCTCGGGGATGGGACGCATTTTGGCGTGAATTTACAATATGCGGTGCAGCCTTCGCCTGATGGTTTGGCACAAGCCTTTATTATCGGCGAGGAATTCATCGGTAATGACCGTGTGGCACTGGTTCTGGGCGACAATTTATATTTTGGTCAAGGGTTTTCGCCAAAGCTGAAAGACGCAGCATCGCGCGAAAAGGGCGCAACAGTGTTCGGGTATCAAGTCAAAGACCCCGAGCGTTTCGGCGTTGTAGAATTTGATTTTGACAATCAGAAAGCGATTTCAATCGAAGAAAAACCCAAAAACCCTAAATCCCAATACGCTGTGACGGGACTTTATTTTTATGACAATGATGTCATAGACATCGCAAAAAATGTAAAACCATCCGGGCGGGGTGAGCTGGAGATTACAAGCGTCAACCAAGCGTATCTTGAGCGCGGTGATCTTTATGTCGAAATGCTGGGACGCGGCTTTGCATGGCTGGATACAGGTACGCATGAAAGCCTGCTGGAAGCCGCCCAATTCATCAGTACCATAGAAAAGCGCCAAGGCTTTAAGGTAGGCTGTCTGGAGGAGATCGGCTACCGCAATGGCTGGATTAGTGATGCGCAATTAATCAAGGCCGCGAAAAAATACCAGAAGAACGAATATGGTCAGTATTTGCTGTCTTTTGCACGAGAGAAAAAACTAATTAAGGATGTGGCGTAATTTTATATGAGTGATGATAACCCGATATATGTCGTACGCCCGAACCTGCCCCCTTTCGAGGAATTTACGGCTCAGGTAAAAACCGCGTGGAATAATCGCTGGCTAACCAATAACGGCGCGTTGCATCAAGAGTTGGAAGGAGCGTTAGAAAAGCGTTTCGGCAGGTTGCAAGTTTCACTATTTAACAATGCAACAATCGGGCTAATGGCCGCCTGCGCCGTGTTGGATTTAAAAGGGGAGGTGATCACCACGCCGTTTTCCTTTATCGCCACAGCACATAGTTTGCTGTGGAATAATCTTACCCCTGTTTTTGTCGATATTAATCCGTTTACACTAAACATTGATCCCGAAAAAATTGAAGCGGCAATAACGGATAAAACGAGCGCGATTATGGCGGTTCATTGTTACGGCCATCCTTGCGATGTGGACGCAATAGAGGCGATTGCCAAGAAGCATAATCTAAAGGTTATTTATGATGCCGCGCATGCCTTTGATGTTGAATGTCATTGCGGCAATATTTTGCAGCACGGCGATATTTCTGTTTTAAGTTTTCACGCAACCAAAGTCTTTAACACGTTTGAAGGCGGGGCGATCGTTTGCAATGATCCTGCACTCAAAACCCGTATCGAACAATTCAAGAATTTTGGCATTGTTGATGAAGAACATATCGAGCAAACAGGCCTGAACGGCAAAATGAGCGAAGCCCACGCCGCCATGGGTCTGGCACAATTGCCGCATATGGATGACTATCATAAACGGCGCGCCCGCGTAGATGCGCTTTACCGCCGGGAGCTTAATAGTTTGACAGGTATTATGGTTCCAAATGGCGGGGCAAAGAAGCCAAATTATGCATATTTTCCAATAATAGTAACAGATCAATTCCCGATCAACCGTGATGAATTATTCGATCTTTTGAAAGACAATAACATCATCGCGCGGCGCTATTTCTATCCGCTGATTAGCGATTTTCCGATGTATCGCGCATTCCCATCTGCGTCTCCTGAAAACCTGCCAACTGCTCAGGGCGCATCTCGCCGTGTTCTATGCCTGCCAATTTACCCCGACTTATCGGAAGATGAGCAAAAGCGCGCCATAAACGTTATAAAGGAGGCCGCGTAAATGGGCTGGATATTGCAAGATAAATTAAAATCAATGGGCTTTGCGGCGCTGGGTGAACATGTCCTGATCTCCGAGAAAGCCTCTATCTATGGTGCTGATAAAATTAGGCTTGGCAACAACGTACGAATTGATGATTTTGCACTGCTATCCGCGGGAGCAGGAGGTATAGAAATCGGTGATTACGTACATATTGCCATTCAATCCTCACTGATCGGAGCTGGCAAAATCACGATGGCCAGTTTTTCCGGCCTGTCTTCGCGCGTGTCTGTTTATTCCAGCAACGAGGATTATTCCGGCGCGACCTTGACCAACCCGACCGTTCCAAAAGAATATTCAGGCACGATCCATGCCGATGTGATGATCGGGCGGCATGTGATTATCGGCAGCGGCTCCATTGTACTTCCTGGTGTCACGATCGAAGAGGGCTGCGCGGTGGCCGCCCTATCTATGGTCAAAAAAGACTGTGCTGCTTTCGGAATCTATTCCGGCGTCCCGGCTAGCCGCGTGAAAGAGCGCAAACGTGATTTGCTGGAGCTGGAAAAAAAGCTGCGGTCCGCCCAATGAAAATCCTGCATCTTGGTTTCAACGACCAGTTTTTGAACACCGCATGGCATTTATTTGAAAATGTCTATCCCGGCCAAAACGAAGTCTGGATTTACGAGCTTTCCTTCCTAAAACAAAAATTTACACCCGCTTTCCCGATGAAAACGATCGGTTATTTCGAAGTACTCAGCCCGCGCGTACAAAAAAGGCTGAAAGAATTTGATCTGGTCATCATTCATGCTATGTCGCCGCTCTGGGTGGCGCTGATTAATCATGCTGCGCCGTCCGTCAATTTCGTCTGGTGCGGCTGGGGGTTTGATTATTACCCTTATATTTATACAGATAAAACCGATCTATACCTGCCGCGCACAAAAAAAACAGCTGAGCAGTATGAAAAGGGCGGCTCCGTATTATCAAAGCTGAAGAAGATTCCGAAATTGCTTTTGGGGTACGAAAACGATCAGGGGGCCTTTAAAAAATTGCGCGGCTTAAATACCGTTTTGCCTTCCGAATACGAGCTTTTAAAACAGCGCGGCCTTATCAAACACCTTCCGCCCTATATCGCATGGAATTACGGCAATCTGGAAGAAACGCTGCTGAAAAATTTCCAAGGCCAAAGCGTCGAGGGCCGTGATATACTGCTGGGTAATAGCGCCGATCTCACAAACAATCATGCCGATGGATTTGAAATTCTAGGCGCCTTAAATCTGTCCGAAAATCGCCGCGTCATTACGCCGCTGAGTTACGGTGCTTATGGCTGGCTGGACGATTTATTGCAAGAGGGAGACAAATTTCTACCGCAAAACTTTACACCGCTGACCGATTTCATGGCACTGGATGATTACATCAAAACCATTAAATCCTGCGGCTTTGCCATAATGAACCATATCCGCCAGCAAGGGCTTGGTACTGTTATCCAGCTCATGTATATGGGGGCGAAAATCTTTCTGCGCGAAGAATGCCCCACATATACATTTTTCAAGGAGCAGGGCGCCGCCGTATTTTCCATTCAGGATTTGCAGCAAAATCCCGCTCTACTTGACAATCTTCTATCGCTGGAAGAGGTGCGGAAAAACCGCGCCGTATTGCAACAATACTGGTCAAAAGACGTGATTGACCGGAAAACCGAAGCGCTTGTCAAAGCTGCCACGGCCTAAATTTCTGAAAACCCTTATAATCATCCAGCGTCAGGATGAACATCATCTGGAATCTGGATACCAGAGCGTATAGTATTAGTCCCGCGCCGAATGACACCACACTCAATCTCCAGCTTCGACGGGCTATAAAGAGCCAGCATTCCATATATAATACCCATATGCACATACTTTATGACAAGGGAAGCCATTCCCATATAGGCTAGCGGTTTTACAATAAGGCTTATTTTGGTTATGGCCTCCGCAATAAACAGAACACCCAGAAAGATGACAACCGCGCTTACTAAAGAGACAAAGGGAGTGCCGTAATCGGCATATTTCATATTCATATATTCTATAGAGCCAAACCATACGGCCACCAGAATGGTGATACCGGCGGCCACGCTCAAAATCTTTGTAACAGGGCTAAACCGGTCTATCCAATCCTTACCTTTATAGCCGATCTAGAAATATAGCAGAGCTACAGGCGTAACATTCAGACCCAATACCAACCAGCGTTCGGGGGAAAAGATACGCAAAGCCATAAGCCAATGCAAACAATCCCTAAACAATGAAATTACATTGACGCCGGGACAGCATTAAAAGCACCGCGAAAAGCAGGCTGGCGGACCAATAGCATGTAATAAACCAGAAAATCATCGGGGATGCCTGTCCTCCTGCAAGTGCCTGCGCGCTCCGGCGAAGATAATCCTGAAATGTGATTTCGCCGTATCCAAGACGTACAATCAAAGGCGAAAGCCCGGCACCCAATCCAAGTATCGGCATAACAAATTCCTTAATTTTGAATGAAATAAATAAAAACACGGGCATTGCCGTATTTTAGATGCACTTTTGGCAGTACAGATTTACGAGACTAGTAAAAAATGAGCCTCTTGTCAGGAACAAAGAAAGAACATTTTAAAAGGTCATCAAAGTACCGTTATTTTCAAGCTCGGATACATTGGTCGAACCAAGTGATGAAGAGACAGCGATTTGCACCCAGCTATTACCACCACCATCAGCATCGACAAAGATCTTCGCCGTGCCCTTATTCTCGGTTATCAAAACAAAATCCTCGATCGCCATGGACGCTGGATCTGTATAGAAACCGGCGATGATATCGCTGATATCCAGCTTATCGCCCTCAGCCACATTGAAATCGAAAATTGTGTCGACAGCATCGGTTGAAGTGAAAACAAATGTGTCGGCACCCGATCCACCATACAGCTTATCCGCGCCAGTGCCACCATCCAAAATGTCATTACCACCGCGTCCGGCAAGCGTGTCATTACCAGCGCCGCCGAAAAGAATATCATTTCCGTCAGAGGCTGTTTCGCTAGTCCAGTCGCCGACAATCAGGTCATTACCCTCACCGCCATAAAGCGTGTCATTCCCGTACATGCCATACAGGGTGTCATCGCCACCGCCGCCATGGAAAGTATTGTTAAAGCCATCACCATAAAGCGTATCTTTGAAAGCTGTTCCGATTATGTTTTCAACTTCCGTGACGCTATCGCGTGCGCCCGTTCCATCAGTTACGTAGAAGCTACCGAGATTGGCGTAAATACCGGCACCATCGGCGCTGTAATCCAGCGTATCAATATCTGCGCCGCCATAGATAATATCAGCGCCCGCGCCACCAATGATCGTGTCGTTTCCGGCGCCGCCAGAGAAACGGTCTGCGCCATCACCGCCGTTGAGAATATCATTCCCATCGCCGCCATCCAGAATATCATTCCCGTCGCCGCCCAGCAGCGTATCATCACCGCCCTGACCATAAAGCGTGTCGTTTCCGCCATTGCCTTCCAATCTATTGTTATCGGCGTTGCCAACAATACGGTCAGCCTGCGCCGAGCCTAGAATATTCTCGATACTAATCAGGGTGTCTCGGACGTTATTGCCATCCAGTGCAAAGCCATCTTGCAGGCTTATATTCATTGCAGTTGTAAAAGAGCGGTAGTCTACGATATCACTGCCTGTTCCACCATTGATAATGTCCGTTCCATCACCTTCAACGAAAATATCATCGCCACCGCCGCCAAGCATCCGGTCATTGCCAGCGCCGCCTACAATCAAGTCTTCACCTGCGCCAACCTGACCAAGTGCATCATCGCCATAAATCTCGTCATCGCCATCGCCGCCTAGAAGCACATCACTGCCGGATAGACCGAATAAAACATCACGGCCAGCGCCACCTTCCAAACGGTTATTTTTAGCGTCACCAGCAAGGCGATCACCAAATCGAGTGCCGATTACATTCTCGATATTACGAAGGAAATCGACTTTATCACTGGCAAGGTCCAGCTGAATATCGCTGCTCGCAAAGCCATCGGCCAAACTTACAGCTATCAAACCTGTATAGTTGCTGTAATCAACAGTATCAATTCCGGCTCCGCCATCAATAAAATCATTGCCGAGGCCTGCTATAAATGTATCATCACCATCCGAGCCTCGCATCATGTCGTCATAAGACCCTGTTTCGACCTGTTGCGATGCAATTTTAATATCAACAACAACATCATTATAATCCGCATCACCCAGATTCTTTAAATCTTCGAAACCTAAGCGCAGGGTAGAGGGGTCACCTTCAACAGTGCCCGCCAAAACATGTTCTGCATTATCCGGATTAATGGCTGTTGAGCCGCCACGCTCGGTTGTATGATAGATATTTCCTTTAATAACAGTATCGACACCATTATGTGTATGAACCAAAGTAATGTCTTTCGCGGCATCAGTAATTTTTGCTGCGCGCTCTTCATTGCCGCCGTAATTAAAAACAAAACGCAACTCACCGTTTTCTAAATCAAGGCCGGAATATTGTTTGTTTACATTGTCACCATTGGCAATGATAAACAGCCCAAGATCTGATCCTTCTTCACCGCCAATTTCATAGGTAAAATCTTTTGTATTTTGCAAGGTATTTTTCTTTGCTTCGTATTCTGCAATTTTGCTTTCGTATTGAGAAATCTTGTCCAAAGACTTGGCAATATTTTTCTCATAGTTTTCAATTGCCTTTTCTTGGCCTTTTGCCGATTTAGGATTGCTCTCAATTTTTTCTTTCGCTTTAGCAATCTGGTCTTCGAATTTTTCTATCTTCTCTTGCTCTTTGCCAACATTGCTCTCTTGCTTGGCAATATTTTTCTCGAGATTTGCAATTTCCTTTTTAATATTAAGGGGGGTTTTTACATTATTATACGCAAATTTTGCCGCTGCGATTGTTCCATCCGCCAGAACTGTGTAAGCACCGAGTGTATTATTATATCCGGCCCCTGATTCAACGATCGAAATTGTTGCTATTGTTTTATAAGAAATGTTGAGGTCACTTTGTAAAACGCCGGTTGATTGAGGATCAACGTCCTGAAATTTCTTGCGCTCTGTCAAATCTGGAAAAAATTCTTCTTGTTGAAAATCATGAGATAACTCTACGGTTTCAAAGCTTTGGTCGCCAATAATCGGACCTTTCTCCCGTAAAGATTGACTCATCAAAGCTTTAAATACTTCATTTTCTTCGTCAAATGCCATTTTTTGTGTGCCCTACTACTAAAATAAAATCTTCTACTTTAGAGTGTATCACGCATACCCTTCAAATTTCGTTAAGATGGCAAATTTGATTGTTTATTATTTATACATTCAGCTTGTAATCAAAATACCACTGGCTTCGAGGGCTGCTTCGTCGGTGAGGCCGGTTGTGGAGTAGATGATTGCCACTTGTGTCCAGCTATTGCCGCCGCCGTTTTGATCGACGAATACCGATGTATTTGCACCGTTATCGGTAATCTGGATGAAATCTGTAATCGCCTGTCCGGCCGGGTTGGTGTAAAACCCTTCCAAAATATCTGAAAAATCCAGCTTATCGCCTTCGCCGGTGTTCCAGTCACGGATGATGTCAACATCTCCGAATAGATCCATCACAAATGTATCGGCGCCGCTGCCGCCCCAAAGGATATCTCGGCCCGCACCACCATTCAGCGTATCATCACCGCCGCGCCCGACAAGCGTATCATTGCCCGCGCCGCCGTTCAGAATGTCATGCCCGTCATTGGCATGGGCATCTTTAATATCGCCGTAAATCAGGTCGTTGCCATCACCGCCATTGACAGTATCATCGCCGAAATGGCCGTAAAGAACATCATTTCCGCCGCCTGCGTTAATTATATTATCCTGATCATTACCGGAAATCGTATCGGCATAGTCCGTGCCGTTCACATTTTCGATCTCAGCGAGTGAATCACGTGCGCCTGTGCCATCAAAACCATAATACCCGGCCAAGCTGACATTCACGCCCGCGCTTTCGCCGCTGTAATCGATAACATCGATGCCTTCACCGCCATAGATAATGTCCACGCCCGCGCCGCCGACAAGCGTATCATCACCGGATCCGCCCCAAAGACGGTCATTGCCCGCGCCGCCGTTCAGCTGGTCATTCCCGCCGCCGCCAATTAGCCAGTCCACGCCTTCGCCGCCATTGAGGATATCGTTCCCATCCTGCGCGGTTTCATTCTTGCCATCGCCATACAGAACATCATCGCCATTGCCGCCGTTCAGTGTATCGGTATAAGCCCCGACACCGCCATAGATAATATCGCGGCCATCATCACCGTTTAATATGTCTGCGCCGCTATCTCCGGCCAGTGTGTCATTCCCATCACCGCCCCAAATCTGGTCGTCGCCATCGCCGCCCATAATTGTGTCGTTTCCGCCATCGCCGTATAAGAAATCAGCACCGATGACACCACCGCGATCATGATTATCACCATAAATCGTATCATCACCATCACCGCCATAAATTGTATCGCCGCCAGCATCGCCATACATGATGTCATTGCCGACAACGCCAGTGCGCGCAACATTATCGCCATACATGGTATCGTTATCATTACCGCCGCTCATATAATCGTTTCCGGCATCACCTTGCATAGTATCCATGCCCGCTTCACCGAACATGCTATCGTTATCATTGCCGCCATACATGGTATCGCCGCCAGTACCGCCATATAAGGTATCTGTTCCGGCATCACCGGCAATAATATCGGCATCGGCGCCACCCCAAATCTGGTCGTTACCATCGCCGCCCATCAGCGTATCTTCACCGGCATCGCCATAGATTTTGTCATGACCTACGACACCAGTGCGTGTCTTGTTATCACCATAAATCTCGTCTGCATCATTTCCGCCATAAATTGTGTCATTCCCACCATCACCATAGAGAATATCTTCACCATCATCACCAGCGATAATATCATCATCATTTCCGCCATTTACGCGGTCGTTCCCGAACCCTGCCAGAATAGTATCATTACCATCACCGCCGGAAAGAATGTCGTTTCCGGTTTCGGTGGCATTACGCGCTTTGTTATCGCCATAAATCAGGTCAGCGCCCGCACCTCCATCAATTGTATCAGCACCATCGCCACCATAAATTGTGTCATTTCCGCCGCTGGAATTGATCGTATCATCCCCGCTGGCACCCACAAGAAGATCATTCCCGCTGATTGTTGAGGCGATATTCAGATAATCATCGCTCTCATAGCCATACCACGTGACTTCAAAGGCCGCATGTGTTCCTGTAACGGAGATATTGTCTTTTCCGGCTCCGCCCCATAGGTTTAAATCACCCGGCGCAGAAGCGCTTTCAATGTTAATGGTCAGATTTTCATTCGTACGGTTCAGGCTGAACATGTTACCGCTCGCACCGCCAAAACCCATATTATCAGCCGTAAGAGTGGTCGTTCCAGTGCTGCTAGAGACATGCACATGGTTTGTGCCTTCAAAGTCAAAACGAATTGTGACATCCCCCATGCCAGAATTGAATTGACCCATATCAGCAAACGAATACGTTGTGGCGTTGAAAGTGAAATTTTCAATTTGTATGAGCGTATCGATCCATCCACCCAAAATATGTTCCAGCGTCAAGGTAGAAGCATTCACAATACTCACAAGAAATGCGGAAATATCAAAGCTATAAATAACTTCATCTGTTCCCGCGCCACCATTAAGAGTGTCGCTTCCGATGCTGCCATAAATATCATCATTTCCGCCATTGCCAAGAATGATATTGTTTGCATCATTGCCGTAAATCGTATCATTACCAGAGCCGCCATTGGCGTTTTCTATTACGGCATTATAAGCAATCACGATATTTTGCGTTGTACCGACCGAGCTGTAAACACCTTGTGTCAGGTATAAAGTCAAATTCGAACCTAGAGCTGATCCATCAAGGGTATCTGTTCCTCCGCCATCCCAAATAGAATATAATTGGCCGGATTGCAAAGTATAGGTAGTGTCTCCGCTGTTATAATTATTATTCGCGCCGTATAGCTCTTGAAGCGCGGCGATATCGTAAAGCATGAATGTTCGCGCATTGATCCCGATGGAATCATAAGACATTACGCTGTGTCGATTTGTATCTTCCGCATTACTTAACGTATTCGTACCATCAAAAGTATGCGCCAGTCCCAATGCGTGACCGAGTTCGTGCAGAATTGTTTCATACACTAGATCGCCGGCATTCGGGTCAGTGTCGTATCCCCAGAAATTCGTATTTAAGAATACATCGCCTTGCGCAAAATGTCCGTTCGGCAAAAATGCATGTGCCACAACGTTTTCATTAGAGCGCGATACTTGACCAAAACTTAAATGTGCGGTGTTGATATCATTGGAATCTGAAACTTTTGTAAAGTTGACATCAATAATAGATTCAACGTAATTCATGATCTCATTCACAGCCTGCTGTTGATGAGAGTTCATCGCTTGGAATCCGGTTCTTAAATCGGCAGAAAGACCAGCAAAATTGAACGTACCTTCATCTGTTGTGGCAATACCGCCCGTTGAATAAAAACTGGGCAAGCTTGTGTAAAAATTATAATTGAGTTGAAGGGTTGTAGAACCATTATCCCAAACTTCGCCTGATAAAACTGCGTCTTTTCCGTTGAGGCCCGTAACTATGGCATTTCCATAGCTGGCTTCAATAGTATCTAAAGTATTATTAGGCTGGTTAACAGTTGATGTTGGTGAAAGTTGATTACTTTCACAAGCAGCGCACCCACATCCAATTTGAATATTATCATTTAACGATGATTGTATATCGCTCATATTAATCCCCTCTAAACCCTGAACCTATCCGAGTACATATTCAAGTTTATAAGAATTAAATTGATATATTCCTAATTACCCATAAAATTTTATCTAGTTTGTATAAAGAAGGGGAGAGACAGATTACAAAGAACCTGTGAGAGAGAGAAGAAATATCGTTTTGTCAAATTCTTCTGCTGGTGCGGTACTATTTCTCATGAAATGCGTTACGCCTACATTTGCTGCTAAATGCGGGTTCATGCGATATTCCAGATTTAACTTTCCTGTATAATCACTATCTTCTCTATTTACTCCATCAAACTCGCTTAATTCGTATGAAAATCCACCATTTAGATAAAGGTTATGTCTCAGTTCAAATAAAGAGTTGAAAACAACGCTTGTTTTTGTGATACCCCTTAAAAAATCATTATCTTGCGTTACATCGCGCTCCGCACTTAAATCTAAGAGCAAACGTCTGTATGGTTGATAAAGAGCTTGTGCGTATAAATCGATTTTTTTTGTATCATCAACGCTGTCCTCATCAAAATCCTGAACCAGATACCCGGCCGCAAAATTTGTAGTTAGAGAAAGACTTTTGAATTTAGAAATATAACCGAGAAGAAAATTATATGTGTTTCGATCACGGGATAATACGCCAGACGTGTTTCCACGCTCTTTATAATCTTGCTGAGCGACTTCTGACCATACATATATAGACTTATTGGGTTGTGCATCGAAAGAGTTGCCTGGTTCTATAGCATAGATCAAAGCACCGCCCAAGGACGTAATATTTCTGTCATTGTCACTAAATATAACTTGCTGATTTGGGTTTGCACGGGACACTCCATCTTCATTTTTAACCATATTGTATTTACCCAGCATACGGAGCGTTAATCTGTTAAAACGTCGTGTTGCGCCTGCTGAAAATTCGGTGTTTTTGATAGAGGTTAATTCTTTCGTGGCCGCATTTCCCGTTGGATCACGTCTGTTTCTATGCCGCTCTAAATTAAGCGCACCAGCTTGAACCGTCCATTTACTGTTGATATTCCGTTCAATATCAAAACCGACCGTATAGTCTTCCCGATTTTCGGAAGTATTACTGGCAAATTTTTCAACCATACCATTCCCGTAAACGTTAAAGATAGTACCATCATATTGTTTTGTAATTGAAAGTTGTGGTTTCAAAAACGTAATAACATCGCTTTCTTCATTGGTATTTTGAGAAAAGACATTTGTATCATAAAGCGTCCCTAATTCTGCATCACCTTTAATAACCAGCCCCTTATATCTTAAGGGCTGGGGATTTAACTCTTCGGGAGCTGAGCTACCATAGCTAATCGTTGGCAAAGTCTGTCCTTGTACCAAACCAGGAGTTAGACACATAAGGGCGAGACCTGCAAAAAAAAATGCTTTTCCCGATGTAGTATTTTTAAATAATAGACGCATTATAATGAATGAGAATGAGGGGCTAATTAGATATATCTCAAGAATAGTGTATAACTTTGAGAGGAAATAAACTAGTTTCAATTCCAATATTTTAATACTTCGAAAAGAAATCATGACACGTAAATCCAAGTACAGCCTTTTATCTTTCATTTTATTGGCCACAATAACTATAGTTTTTATGGCCATATATAATGTTTCTGGTGCGGTAACCGAACAAGATAATATTTATATAAAGAAAATTCTGGAAGAGGCCGGTTATGATCCTCAGGACATTCAGAACACAGAAAACTTTGATGAACAAATTCAAACCATTCTGGCAATACAAAATGCGGCTTTTCATACGACGCCAGAAGTCGAATTAATTACATTAGATACCCCGAGAGAACCGGAAAATCTATATATAGCCACAGCAGCTTATTGTGGAGATCGTGCAAGATTTATCGATAAAGCCTTACGCTGGGCGGGCTTTGAAAGCCGCTTTGTTAGTATTTACGAGAATGAGCCTAATCACTCTTTCTTTTCTACTATGCTTGCCAAAGCTGATGGAAAACGCGGAATGTCTCATGCATTGGTTGAAGTTAAAACAGCCAAAGGCTGGATGATGGTCGATACTCGAAAATTCTGGATATCACTAACCAAAAGCGGTGATGTGATTAATCTCAAAGAGCTGCGCCGCCATAAAAGAGGTGTTTTCAAATGGTCTGATCTTTCTAAAGAAGATAAATACTGGCTTTTAGATCGTGACTACTATGTATTTTACGGCCTATATTCTAGGCACGGCCGCTTCTACGCGCCTTATACAAAATATATTCCAGATGTGAACTGGCCCGAATTTTTATATTATAACGCATCTACATTATTGGATTGATAGGCAGGCTCAGGCGGAATATCACGTCTAAGCATTCCTAATTTTTGCGTCCTGTTATTGCTAAGCTTTTCCAGCTTATAAGGAATTGTAATGCTGGCCCAATAACAAATCGCCAGATAGACCCAGAAATACGTGAATCTTATATTCTGGTGTGTTAAACCGTATAATATCATAGCAAACAATGTGCACCAAAATATGGGCGGTAAATTGCGGAATATCAGGAATATAAAAGCACAGAATAGCAAAGTACCCGTTATACCATATGAAAAAATCAGCGTTCCGACCCCAGAATGAAATTCATATGGCCATGAAAACCTTTCATATCCGCCTTCTCCGGCGCCTAAAATCAAATATTGGGGCTGCTCGAAAACTCTTAAATATCCACGTTGTTCTAAACTCTCATCACCTTGAACGCTAACAAATCTATCAACGACTGTAGCAACTTTTTCAATTTGAACCGCTTGTGAAAAAAAGTTTGTGATATCTGATAAGGCATATATAGACCCCATGACCAGAGCAACTAATATAACCGATTTAGCGATAATTCCTATTAAACGTGTAAAAACAAGGCAAAGGACAATAAATGCAATTCCGATAATTCCTGCTTTTGATAAAGTTGCGAGGCTCATTATAAAAAGCGCAGCTAATAAGAAATAGTCCAGTGTTTTGAAAGTATAAGGGTAGCGCAATGCTACAAGGATACCGACCGATAATAATGTCCAATAAGACAGCTGATTGGGATTATTGAATGTTCCTATAGCGCGGCTACCCAATCCTTTATATGATATGAAATATACAAAAACCAGCTCAACAAAAACTGCGGCGAGAAGTGCGACATAGATCTTCTGGCTAAATTCTTCAGGCTCTTTTTCTGATAAATATTTTAAAAATAAAAAAACGAAAAAATTAAAAATATAATAAAGACTGCTGAAAAGAAATGTCTTATCAGAAATAAATATATAGTTAACCATATTAATTACAAATGTACAGGCAGCAAAGCTGGCGCCGATAATGAACAAAGGTGTCACCGTTGTTTTATTGCTACCAAAGTAGGCAAGTGCGCCAATTGCAATGCCTATGCATAAAAGAAGATCGCCAGGTTGCGGCAAACCACTCGCAAAAACGTAGAAGATCGACCCGAATATATAAAGCTGAAGAACTGCAAAAACAATATAGTATTCGCTTGATCTTAATTTTTTAAAATTATTCATTTTTATTGCTTAATAAAAGTGTAGTAATCCTGATGACCACCGGGAACTCCGGGGCTTCGGAAATCCTGTAATTTAAGCTCTTGCGCATATTTCTTTACCAAAGCTTTGATATTTTCATCAGTATGCCATGTCATACCGATCTCTTCTTTATAATACGGATAGCGCTCATAGTAATAGCCGACATCCTTCATAGCACTTAAAACTTGCTGCTGACGCTTTGGCCATGGCTCGGCGTATCCTTGCATAGCGTGCTCGGCGGATGGGTATCCTTGCGTGGTAAATATAAGCAAACCGTTTGGCTTTAGACATTTGCTAATATCACGGATCATCTCACCGATTTTTTCATTAGGCAGATGTGTAAAGACAGAATAAAGCCAAGCGAGATCAAATTTAGATGTTGAAGGAAAAGCAGGATCGCCATGCACGGCCTCTTTTTTAGCATCAAAACTGCCGCAAACAAAATTGACAGCATCATCAATCACATCACAGGCATGAAGTTGACCGTTTGTCATTTTTTCAACAACCACACGGGAAATGCGGCCATAGCCACAGCCAATGTCAAAGGCCGCCTCAACATCCTTCCAGTCTCTACCCGCCGCTTTGAGTTGTTCTTCTATATAGCCTGAAACGTTGCGCCCGCCTTGCAAATAATCTGCGATACCTTCTTCATCTTGAGAATTAAGCATAAAATCATTGTAATGCACAGGGCCGCGGATTCCTTGAACGTTCCGAGAACCTAGAATGGATCCGAGCTTAAAACGTGTCCCTCTTGCAAAAGCGTATAAATTACGATTTTTCTTGATCAAATTTACAAGAGGTTTTGGTAAATTTAATACGGCCATTCATATCTCCTAAAGCGGCTTCCTAATTTTCCAGTGCGCTTTCATTGTCTCTTAAAACGCGGCGCAGGTAAATCTCCATTGTCGCCGCACGCAGAATTTTATCAGCATATTCGGTATAAAACTTGTTCATATGCGGCTCCCACAAAACGGTTTTTAAGTCTTTGTCCATAAAATCGCTATATTCCGAGCCTTGTCGGGATAATAATTTTTCCAATTCTGACGCAATTTCTGGTGATTTAATCCAACGTTCATAATCGCCATATTCGCGCGAAAAATTAAATATTCCGGCCTGATGGGCAATGCGCTTAAGCTTGTTCTTAACCTTGTGCGAAAATCCGAATTTTACGGGCTTATCGATAGTTTTTCCTGATTTCTGCCATGGGATATCGTTAAAAAATTCAGGGAAAGTTTTGAGAAGCATTTTTGAATAAAGCTTGTTACTGCGGCGATAATGGTCAGGAATAGAAAAAACGAATTCCAGTATGTCCATATCCATGAACGGTTTGCGGTGCTGGGTAAAGGGAAGCAAATTAAACGTACCCATATTGGTATAACGCCTGCAGCGGTTCATAAAGAAATGCGGTTCAGCATGGGGTATGTCATACACAGAATTATCTAGCCGCGCGAGAAATGTCTGGCCTTTATAGATTTTGGACGCGATTTCGGGCGTTATACACTGATCCATATTAGTATCGGTTAAAAGACCGCCGCCCAACACCAAATCACCCAGATAGCCATTCATAGTTATATCAACATGCTGCGCAATATCTTCTATAAATTCAGCACCATGCATATGCATCATCGGAAACATACCGTCAGTTCGCCAAATCATGTTTTTACGAGGCTCGTACCAATTCTCTTGCGTGAATTCATAAAACACATGCTCTAATCCCGCGCGCTCTGCCACAATTTTTGCAATCCGTACATCTTCGCTACCCTTGCGGCCAAAAGTATAGATATAGGGCTTTAAATCCGGATAGAGCTTTTGCGAGGCCGCCAACAACATGCGGGAATCCAGTCCACCGCTGAGCGCTATACCAATTTTTTCATCCTTATTGATGCGCCGCTTCACAGATTTAATCGCCAGTTCACCAAGATGATCAACGGCATCATTAAAATTCATATTTTGCGGTTTAATTTCCGCCCATGACCAATAAATGCGCTTTGTAAATGCTTGGTTTTTGATATCGAATTCGACGATCATGGCCGGATCTATCAGTTTGATATGTTCAAACCAAGTTTGATCCTCCAACATAAAACCTATTTCGGTGAAACATCCTGGAGCGTCTTTATCGATTGTGCGATCTACAAAATCAAGCGCCAGAAGGGCTTTGACTTCACTTGCCCATGCCAATCTTCCATTATAATGATATAGATATAAAAGACGCATACCTAGTCGATCTGTGAAGAATAAAACCTTGCCAGCTTTTGCATCATATAGCACAGCGCAAAAATATCCATCCACCTTGGCCAAAGCATTATCCAGATTACCATTTTTATAGTTACCTAAAATGTAGTCATCTAGTTTATCAGCTGATAGCTCCGGTAAATTATAAACTTCGCCTTCGATCCAAAGATATATATCTCCATGAGTAATGGGGCTCGTTTTTAATCCTATTTTCCCAATATGCATGCGCGCGCCTTCGAGCTCTGCATCCGCAAAAGGGGGGTCATGGATATAGTGCGGATAAAGCGCCATGGCTTCTTTCATTGCTGGAAGCTGCGCTTCATTATCTTTATCTTTTATATATCCGTAAAGGCCTGGCATGCCCTGTATCCTAACTAATTTTCCTGAAAGAATTTTACCAGATTGCGCTCAAAATAGAAGAGGTAAGGTAAATAGAGGATTAGGCAGAGGGCTCCGCCAAGTGAAACACGCGCGAGCGGTATGTCAAATCCGGCAAGATTACTAAAGCAAAACGCAATTCCCCCTAAGACAAAAACAAGTGCATTGATTTTGAAAGTAGAAACCAAAACCGCCTTATAGGGTAATTTTGTAAGATGGATCACAATAACATGCCAAATAATTGCAAATAACAGGGATAATCCGGCGAGCAGCAAGGCAATTACATCTATCTCCGGCCATATAGATAGTGTAATAATAATGGAGGCAGAAAATATTATCAGCCAAACCAAATTCCACCAAAACCCAACATCGGCACGTCCCAACGCCAGCACCAAAGACGCGCCTGGGTTAATAGAAATTTTCGTCAATCCTGCAAATACCAAAATACTGGCCAAGGTGGCCGTTTTTTCCCAGCCATCGCCATACATAATTGCAACTATATCGCTGCAAAAATAGAATAAGAATACGAGCAATGGTACGCAAATCAGCAATACAGCATGCATAGATTGCGCATAATAATGGCCTAAAGCGTTCCGCTGGTTTTGAAGTTGTGCATAGACAGGAAATGCTACTTTGTTTATTACGGGCGTAATTTTCTGTACCGGGAAAATACAAAGCTGCCACGCCAAATTGTAAAAGCCCAATGCCTCCATGCCAAGAAACTTTCCGATCAAAATATTATCTGCATTAGCGCTTAAATAATTAATGGATTTTTCTCCCATCTGATAAAGCCCAAAGCTAAAAAACCCTTTTAGTTCACTATGTTTGTATTGTAGGGTAGGGCGCTGATGGTAGCGCAGGCCCGTAATCAAAAATAAAGCGCTATTTACGATCGCTTGCGTCATCATGCCGTAAATAAGCGCATAAACGCCAAATCCTTGTAGCGCGCTGTACACGGCGACAATGAATGCACAAAATGCGGCGCTCATCTCGATTAAGGCCAGACGCCGGAATTGGAGGTCTTTCTGGCACAATATGCGGTATTGATGCCCCAGTGATATAACCACGAATACTAACGAGAGTAGACGCACCATAGGCGCCATTTCAAGGCGCTCATAAAATCCGGCAATGAATGGGGCGAGCAAAAAGACTGTAATGCTTAGAATTACTCCCGCCATAACATTTAACCAGTATAGGCTGGAGAGTTGCGAGGGCGTGACATCTTGCCTCTGGATAATAGCGTTACTAATGCCCATATCCATAAAGGCTTGAGCAAAGCCGACCACGATCATTAAAATTGCCATTAATCCGAAATCTTCGGGCGAGAGCAGTCGCGCCAAAACAACAAGAGTGAGCAAGTGAAAAACCGTTACACTTACCATGGACAGACTTGTCCATTTTACGCCGCCAATAAAACTTGTTCCTAAAGTCATAGATTTTTTTTATATAAAGAGAGTTTACTCTATAAGCTTAAATACTACTACATTCAGGCATGGTGAAAACAGAGAATAGTAAAACTATTCCTAATAAGACTGGTTACTATGTAAGTAAAAAGGCTATGACTAAATTGTAATCAAATCGCCCATATTCAAGTTGTTGTAGCCTTCAACAGTGGCGATTTTTATCATTCCGAAACTAGAACCCGCACCGTCCTGATCAACATAGAGATGGCTGGTATAAGCGCCGTTGCCGATTGACACCCAATCCTGCAAAGCGTGAAGGGAGCTGTTATAACCAAAATCGGATAAAAGATCGGAAATATCGATGGTTTCGCCAGCTTCAAAATCGCGGATATAATCCAGACCATTAAAGGCGCTTTCCCCTTCGAAGATAAATGTGTCTATACCGCCTTGTCCCCATAATTTATCGGTACCTTCATCAGCATAAAGCCTGTCTGCCCCGTTCCCGCCGACAAGTGTGTCGTTTCCAGCACCGCCGCGCATGGTATCATTACCATCATCACCATATAAAATATCCGTTCCGGCATCTCCATTCATGATGTCGTCACCATCTTGACCATATAATTTGTCATTATCCGCGCCGCCGTTCATTATGTCCCCGCCACCGCCGCCGACAAGAATATCATTTCCGGCGCCGCCATTGATAATATCGGCATCCCCGCCAGAGGCATCATTTTTATAATCGCCGTAGATCAAATCATTGCCGTTATCGCCGTTCAATGTGTCAGTGCCGGCACCGCCATAAATTGTATCATCATGATTTCCACCGTGGACCGTGTCGTTTCCGGCGCCAGCGATAATCAAATCATTTCCATCTTCGCCATAAATTGTATCACTGCCGTTACCAGTGCCGGATTTATTATCTCCATAAATCTCATCATTACCAATTCCACCACTGATAGTATCATTACCGGCATTACCATGCAGAATGTCATCACCAGATTCCCCATCGATAATGTCATCGCCATCCTCGCCGTATAGCTGATCATTTTGATCACCGCCATCGATCGTATCGTCGTCCGCACCACCGTATATTGTATCTGCGCCGGTGCCGCCATTGATTATATCTTCGCCTTCATTGCCGTAAATCAAATCATCTCCGGCATCGCCGTCAATAATGTCATTGCCGGCTTGTCCATAAATGGTGTCATTATCATTGCCGCCGCTTATGGTGTCGTTGCCATCTCCGGCCATGATTGTATCTTCACCATCTTCGCCATAAATATCGTCATTGCCAGCAACGCCAGTCCCCGCCTTGTTATCACCATAGATAATATCAGCGCCCGTGCCGCCGCGAATAATGTCGTCGCCAGCATCACCTTGCAGAATGTCATTATCGGCACCTCCATCAATGGTATCAGCACCATCACCGCCCCAAATTCGGTCATTTCCGGCACCACCGTTTAAAATATCATCGCCAGCATCAGTCCAGCCAACAGCGCTATATTGGTCATCCCCAAATATCTCATCATCGCCATTCCCACCATTTACGGTGTCTGAACCTTGAAGACCACGAAGAAAATCATTACCTTCGCCACCATTAATTGTGTCATTCCCCCCAAATCCCAAAATGGTATCATTACCATTATTACCATTCAAAATATTGTTAACCGCAGACCCATGAATAATGTCATTATAGTTAGACCCTTCAGCATTTTCAAAAGATGTCAGAATTGTACGTCATCAGAGTATTTTGGACACAGCGCATAAAAATATAAGGTGTGTTTCTGGCTCTTTAGTTTAATTTTAAGCAGCCTTTTGCTGCCAAT
>MDTF01018994.1_pt1 | contig 42730 bp, 41 predicted proteins | sample 811191 | NCBI WGS metagenome assembly MDTF01 (sample SAMN05326649, study PRJNA326480) | marine metagenome | isolation source: seawater | place: Southern Ocean | collected 2011 | reverse complement strand
CCATCGGCGCTGAAGGGCTTGACTTCCGAGTTCGGAATGGGATCGGGTATAACTCCTTCGCAATAATCACCGGCGTGAGTGTTATATCTAATTTAAAGATATTGTAAACAATGAAATAATCTATTTTTTAGAGCTTTTTATGAATTCTTTTACGTATTCCTTTAGCTGTATTTTTCCAAACATCTTATAAACCTTATTTGATAAATTCATGTTTGTTAGTGAGGAAGCATATCTTTCACCTGACCTAGGGGCTAGAAACTTAACCTTTGAATTGAATAATTTGGCGACTTCTAAAATTGTATAATTCTTTTTATTAGAAATACTGTAATGCCTACACTTATTTTGTTTCCAAGCATAGTAACAAACTTTGACTGTATCATAAATGTGAGTAAATTTCCTTGATTGTGTACCAGGCTTAACAACCGGTAATGGTTTTTTATTTATATAAGAATCTTCAAATATTCCAATAACTGTTGCCATATTTCCTTTAGAAATTTGCATTGGACCATACACGTTATAAAAATATATTATTTCATATTTCATCTTAAACCATTTTTTTAAATTTTCTAATAACTCAAGATTCATTGATTTTGTGAAGGCATATGGAGATAAATCTTTATCTCTTCCTTTATTTCCTAAACTTGCAGATGTAGCTGAATATACCAATTTAATTTTATTCATTAAACAAAAATTAAACACCGCATGAGATCCGACAGAATTAGAATCTATACACTCACTCATTTTTAAAAAACTTTGGTATATTCTTGCAAATTCTCCAAAATGAAAAATAACTTTAATTTTTTTTTTTTTTGTCTCTAATATTTTGCTTATATTTTTTGTATGGCTTTTTACATATTTTACTTTTTGATGAATTATGTGATTTTTTTTAGATCCAGAGGAATAGTTATCTATACTTAATATCTTATATTTTGTTTTTTTTAACAAAACAGAAATAAGATTTGAACCAACAAACCCTGCTCCACCTGTGACAACTATAGTATCCTTCATCTATATTTAATTTCTTCCTATATAAGATTGGTAAGTTTCTAGAATTTGTTTTTTCAAATTAAAATTTGGCTTCCATCCATATTTTTTAGCTAAACTTATATCTAAAACTTTACGAGGTGTTCCATTTGGTTTTGAAGTATCATATTTAATATCAATCTTTTTATTAGGTGCTATAATTTTTATAAATAATTTTGCATATTCTTTAATTGAATAATCTATACCACTGCCAATGTTAATTAGTGAGGTTTTTGTTTTTTTATTCATAAAATAAACACATGCTTTAGCTAATTCATCTACATATAAAATTTCTCTCTTTGCTTTTCCATTTCCCCATAACACTATATATTTTTTGTTTTTTTTTTTTTGCTTCATGAATTTTTCTTATTAGAGATGGTATGAAATGAGAATTTAATGAATGATAGTTATCATTGGGTCCAAATGTGTTTGTTGGCATTAAACATCTATAGTTCGTTTTGTATTGTTCATTATAGCTTTCACACATTTTAATACCTGCTATTTTTGCAATAGCATATGCATCGTTTGTCTCCTCTAATTTTCCACTTAATAAATACTCCTCTTTAATTGGTTGTTTGCTTTTTTTTGGGTATATACAGCTTGATCCCAAAAAAATTAAGTTTCTTGTTCCACATAAAAATGCTGAATGTATTAAGTTTGATTGAATCATCAAGTTTTCATAAATAAATTGTCCTTTATATTTATTATTTGAATATATTCCACCTACTTTAGCAGCAGCTATAATGATGCAATCAGGTTTTTTTTTTTTTAAAAATTTTAGAACTTTATCTTGATTGACTAAGTCTAACTGAATTCTTGAAGCTGTTAGAATTTTTTTATAACCTTTTTTTTTTAATTCTCTTATAATTGCACTTCCAACTAATCCATTATGTCCTGCAACATAAATCTTGGACTTATGATTCATTTTTGTTTAAAACTTTTAACTCAGAGTTGACCATGTCTTCTACTAATTCATAAATATTTGTTTTTGCTTTCCACTTTAATTCTTTTCTAGCTTTTTTAGCATTTCCTAATAATGTATCAACTTCTAGCGGGCGATAGTATTCTTTATCACATTCAATAATACATTTTCCATCTAACGTATAACACTTGGAATTTATTCCCTTTCCCTTCCAAGTAAATTTAATTTTAAGTTCCTTTAAGACTAAATCTACAAATTGTTTTACCGAATATTGTTTTCCTGTTGCAATAACATAGTCAGCCGGTTTCTTTCTTTGAAGCATTTTCCACATCGCTTCCACATAGTCTTTTGCATGCCCCCAATCACGTTTAGCTTCTAAGTTTCCTAGATACAATTTTTTCTGTAAACCACTTTTAATTTTACATAAAGCAATAACAATTTTTCTAGTAACAAAAGTTTCACCTCTTCTCGGGCTCTCATGGTTAAATAATATTCCATTGCAAGCAAATATATTATAAGCCTCCCTATAATTAATTGTAATCCAATGTGCATAAACCTTAGCAACACCATAAGGGCTTCTTGGGTAAAATGGAGTATTTTCATTTTGTGGTATTTCCTGCACTTTTCCAAACATTTCAGAAGTACCTGCCTGGTAAAATTTTGTTATTTTTTCAAAACCATGAAATTTAATAGCTTCTAAAATTCTTAATGCACCTACTGCATCTGCATTAGCAGTATACTCCGGAACTTCAAAGGATACCGATACATGTGACTGCGCTGCTAAGTTATAAATCTCAGTTGGTTTAATCTTTTTAATTAAAGATGATACTGAGATTGCATCCGTAACGTCTCCGTAATGTAAATAAAATTTTCTTCCATTTGCAAATGGGTCTTGATAAATATGGTCTATTCTCCCGGTATTAAATGATGATGATCTTCTTTTAACGCCATGAACTTGATAACCTTTTTTAATCAAAAGTTCAGATAAATACGAGCCATCTTGACCAGTAACACCAAATATAATAGCAATTTTTTTCTTCATAGGTAGTCTTTATACATTTTTCCTATTATATATATAGTCAAAAGATTTTCTCAATGGCATTTTAATTTTAAAAACTCTATAGAATCCATTTGCAACTAAAAAATCATGTATTTCTGAAAATTTATAATTTTTTTTTATCATGTTATCATAATGGTGTTCAAAATAAATAAAGTTTATTAGTTGCATACTACTCTCTAATCCTTTCAGAACTTCAAATTCATAACCCTCTGTATCAATTTTCAATACATCAATTTGTGTTAGTTTTTTATTTCTTATGAATTCTGAAAGTTTAATCTGGGGAACCACATTTTTTTCTATAATAAAATCCTTCTTTAAAAAAAAAGATAATATTCTACTTTTTCTTTTAAAATATGAAGAGCTTTGGTCAATTGAATGGAATGTAGAAGAGTTACTATCGGGTAATTCATTAAATATTTTTTTTTCATTTGAATTTCCAACACCCATATTAAATATTTCTATGTTCGTTGTTGTGTATTTATTTCTTATATTATCTACATTAATTTTTAGTTTTTTATACGTTTTGTTGCTTGCTTCAAATGAATAAATATTTTTAATTTTAAAATTGGATAAAAAGTTAACTATTGTCTCACCCTCATGCGCTCCTATATCCATTAAAACTTTATATTCAGAATTGGTATTATCTTTAAAAAAATTTATTACTTTTTTTTGATAGAAAAAATCAATTATTTTTACAAATAGATTAAATATGTTTTTCATTTTTCATTTCTGTAAAAGATATAAGCATTATTTACAAATTTTAAACTAATATTGCCATCAGAACAAACAATTGAATTGTTTTTAGAGTTACACTTTTTTAAATTTTGAATTTTGTTAAATATTTTAAAATTTTGCCCGTTATCATTATAATATGCATTATTAATTAAATTATAGCCATATAACTCATGTTCGTTAACTAACCTTGAAACATTTCTGGTTAAAAAGACAGTTATTGTTAAAAATAATAAAAAATAAATTTTCTTATTTAGTGATTGTAAATTAATTGAATGTCTATTCAGATGAATTGAAAAGGGAATAAAAAGTAAAAGCGCTATTAAATGGTAACCACCATATCTTAAGGCTGGCAACAAATAGAACCACTCTAATAATAAAAAAATAATAATAGCATATATTAACCAAAATTTTGGTTTTTGAGATTTCTTATTTTTTTTAGTAAAAAAAGTAGATGCAACTACTGCACATAAAAATACCAAACCTAATAAAAAATCAGAAACTTTATTAAAAAAATATTTATCTATCCAATTACTAATCCAATTAAAATCCTTAATATAAATTTCTGGATTTTCTATACGAAAATTAGGGTTGGCTCCAGCCTTGGCCCATTGTTGATACCAGTTGTTCATTTGATCAACTTCACTAATTGGTATTGACCAGCTGAAATTTTCAAAACATGTAATTTGGACAGGGTATAATAGGCAGCCACTATTAAAAAAATTAACCACAAGTATAACAAAAAATAAAATTAAACAAAGGTATGTAACTGTTTTTTTAAAGAAAAACATTAATGATATTTTGTTAACTATAAAATAAAAAATTACTGGAATTAATAGTAAAGTATATAAAATATAAAAAGTTTTAAGGGAAATAATAAGTGTTATTAAAATTAAAAGTTTTAAAAATAAATTGTTTTCTTTAATTTTCTTTATATTAATTAAATAAAATAATTCAACTACCGTAACAATAATTAATATCATCGCTGAACGGTCAGTTCCATGTTCTGCCAACCTATAAAAGAAAATATTAATAAAAATTAAAGAAAGAAGAGATAAATATAAAATATATAGATTTTTTTGAGAATTTAAGTGAATTAATATTTTATTATAAAAAATAATATTTGCAAAACCCATAAAAAAAACTGGCGAAAGATGAAGTAAATAAAAATTAGTAAATGGCAGATTAAATAAAGATGAAAAATAAAAAATAGAGGAATGAGTTCTAAATCCATGATTAAAATTTCCCAAACCAATAAGATTTGAATATTCAGTCAAAAGATGTGTATAAGGAAAATGATAATAGGGAAAATCATCATGATTCTTGCTTACAAATATAAATATAATTAAAATTGAAAAAATAATTATTAACTTTTTAATATTATTTTTAACTATATTTCTATTTCTATTAAGAAATAAATTAATTAAACCAATTGAAAGTAAAAAAGAATTGAATAACACTGTATGTGGCAAAAAAAAGCTAGATATATATGATACGAATATAAGAATAAAAATACCATAAATACCTATATGACCAATATCAACTTCAGTAGATTTCAAAAAAAATTTATTAAATAAAATACCGTGACCAACTATGGAAAATATAATTATCCAATAGTAAATAGATATAGTTAAAATTGATGGCATCCTATAACTAATTCACCTTCTTATTTAAAAAATAAACAATAATTGTTGTTAAATAAAAATCATAATTTTTAAAATATTTTATATTGTTTTTTTTATAAATATATTGGATAAAAAAATGAGCATCTAATCTTTTGATCCACCATTTTCTTGAGAATTTTTTTAATTTTGACATTATACCATCATCAACATTTCTATAAAAAGTTAAATATTTTTTTAAATGGATATAACTTTTATTAATTTTTTCTGAGAAAAAATTCAACCTAAAGTCAATTTCTAAAGTTGGGTACTTAACAAGTAAATTTGATTTTAAACACATATCAAAAAAGTTTCTTCTGAAACTTATTCCACTAGTTGGTACAGTGGAAGGCCAATTATTATTGAATAATTTTTTTTTTAACCTTAATGGAAGAACTTTATTGTCAATTAATACTCTAGGTGTATCAAAAATAATATCTACTCCTGGGTTTTTAGAAAAGGAACGGTTTATTGTAGAAATTTTATCTGGTAAATAAAAATCGTCACCATCTAATAAACAAATCACATCTCCTGTTGAAAGCTTGAAAGACTCAATTATTAGGTCAATTTGATTGAATGGAGCATATTCACTTATGCGGCTTTTTCTCCTAATTAATATACTTTTTGAAAATTTATTAATTATGTTTATGGAGTTATCTGTTGAATTATTATCAAAAACTATAATTTCTATATTTTTATAATCTTGGTTTAATGCAGATAGTATACACTCTTCAATATATTTTTCTTTGTTATAATTAGTAATTAATATTGAAATTTTCATTAAAGAAATAATTTATGCTATACAAATAATATAATTTAATATTAAAACAATCAAACAATTATGAATTATTCAACATTAACTTTATTAATACCTGCAAAAGAGGATACTGATTGTCTTTTTCAAGTATTAAAAGAGCTTGAAAAATACGATATTAAAAAAATTATAGTAATACCAAAAAATACCACTCTTCCCAATAATGTGAATTTTGATAAAATAAAAATAATTAACCAAAGTAAAAATGGTTATGGAAATGCACTTATAGAAGGAATTAATAAAATAGATACAGAGTTTTTTTGTATATTTAATGCAGATGGTTCATTTGTACCCGCTGAATTAGATAAAATGTTAGAATTAACTAAACAATTTGATTTTATTTTTGCATCTAGGTACTTAAAAAATGCCAAAAGCGACGACGACACAGTTATAACCTTTTTGGGAAATTATTTTTTTTCCACTATTGGTAAAATATTTTTTAATGTGAGGTTATCAGATATTTTATACACATTTGTTTTATGCAATACAAAAAAAACAAAATTACTAAATTTAATAAGTGAAGATTTTGGGTTTTGTATCGAACTACCAATCAAAATTGAAAGAAAAAAATTTAAATATATAGATATAGCCTCACATGAACGTAATCGAATTTCTGGCAAAAAAAATGTAAGGGAGTTTGTGGATGGATTTAAGATTTTAATTAAAATGATTAAGTTGTTTTTTTATAAAAAAATATAATAATAAATAAATAGAAATATTAAATAAAATAACTATGACTAAAGATTCTGTGACTAGGTAATATTTGTATGAAAAAAATAAAATTATAACATTAAATAAATTAATAATAATACCAGTTGCAGTGTTTGTATGTCTTTTGTTTAAAAGTTTATTATAAGACAAAAAACTGTAGATCATTTGGTGTAAATGTTTTTGATCTGGTTTGTCTAGTTTTTTTTTTGAAAAAACTCTTCTTATAATCGAAAAAAAATTTTCAAATGCTGGGTACCATAATAACAAACAAATAAAGTAAGGTGAAATTAAATCATTCTTTGAAATAAAATCTAATAAAAAAAAAGCACTTAAAAAAGAAATCAAGTATGAACCAGCATCACCTAAATAAATCTTATTAAAAAAATTAAATAAAAAAACAATAGATAGAAAAATAATCAAATAAAAAATATTTGGGTTAAGATATAAATTAAATTCGTTTGAAAGCGCAATAATAACAGATAAAACTATAAGATAATAACCAATAACTAGCGTATTAATTCCATCTAAAAAATTACTGCCATTAATCAAAATTAAAATGCAAAATATTGTAAATGATATTGAGAAAAATTTTATTTGAAGAATATCATTAATAAAATTAATTCTTAAATCAACTATGGCTAAGTTCTTATTAAACAACAGTAAAAGTAGTACTATGAAAAATTGAGATATAATTCTAAATTTAGGTGAGTTTAGTTTATTAATATCTGAAAGTATGCCTACAAATAAAATTGAGCCAGAAAGGATTTTTATTATATAAAGCTCGACATCGAAAAATAATACACAACCCAAAAAAATGATAATACCACCACACAAAATTGACTTTGTAGGTGATTTTTGAGCAGTTAGTTGCTTATGATTTGATGAATTTACTTGGTCTACCAAAAAATTATTTATTTTAAAAAAATAAAATAAAACAAATGATATAAATATAGAAAAGAAAATAGGGACTATCAAGTCTTGATGAAAAATCATAAATACCTTTTTCTAAGAAAGTTCATCGATAAAAGTAAAACATGATAAGTAGATTTTATAATACTTAAGTTTAAGTGCCTGTTGTAGATAGAAAAAGCATCTTTTAATTTTTGAGTAACAGAGGATGAAAGAGAATTGTCAGTTTTTCTCCAGTACATTAAAGTTTTTGTGATACCTTCCATTTTAATATTTCTTTTTGACAGTTTTAGCCACAATAAATAATCTTCTTGAGTTTTAAGTGATGTAAATTTATCATCATTTAATAAATAGGCTTTTATCATCACAGACGAAAGACCAATATTGCATGCAAATAAAAGATCTTTAAACATAACTTTTTTGGGTGCTTTAATTATTTTTAAGATCTTCATATTTTTATCATTGATAGCGTAACTTGAATATGAAAAATCAACTTTATTTTTTTTCATATAAATAATTTGCTCTTTAATCTTATCTTTATGCCACATGTCATCAGCATCTAGAAATGCAATAAATCTACCTTGAGCAGCTTGTATTCCAATGTTCCTGGATACACCAACACCTAAATTTTTTTTATTAATAATAATCTTTTTATTTTTTATTTTTCTTAAAGTGTATTTTACAAATTTTAAATCTGAATTATCGATATCATCATAAATTAGAATGACTTCAAATTTTTGATAAGTTTGATTGACTACTGATTCTATAGTTTTTTCAAAATACTTTTTTTTTTAAAATAAGGTATTATAATTGAAATTAATTCTTTCATATTGTTAAGAACAATAATGTTAAAATTGTCGTAAATATATTTAAATAAAATAAAAATATATTACATCCTGTTAAAGATATATTCATATTGATAGTAATTTTATAAAATTATTGTAATGACTAAATTGAGTAAATTTATTTATCATTTTGAAATTATTTAATACTAATTTTTTTTTATTTGTTACACCAATCAGGATTTCAAATTTTTTGATAAAATCACTAGCATTATTAGTCTCAAACAATATGCCATTATAATTGTCTTTAATAATTTCCTTAGGTCCAGTTTCACAATTGCTAGAAATTATAATCGTTTTACAAAAAGCGGCCTCTATAATCACGAAACCAGGATCTTCCCACAAAGAAGATAATATAAATGCTTCCGCTCCCTTCATTAGGGGGTAAATGTTTCTTACATGACCAATAAGAATTATATTTTTTTCTAAATTATTTTTTAAAATGTAATCTTCTATTTTTTTTTTATCTTCTCCTTCCCCAGCAATTAATAATTTTAGATTCGGGTACTTTAAAATTAAGCTATGAAATGCTTTGCACAAAAATAAGAAATTTTTTTGTTTAGTCAATCTACCTGCTGCTAAGAAATAATTTTCATATTTAAAAGAATTTTTTTTATTCATATCTTCTTTCATTTTTTTTACTTCAATTATTGGATCAAATAAAACTTTTATTTTTTCATCATTAATAATGTTTAAACTTTTGATATACTGCATGGTTGCAACAGTAGGACATGTAACTAGATAAAATTTTTTTAATGCCATCTTCCAAAGTAATTTTCTAAAAAAAGTAACCCTTGGTAATCCAGAAATTCTTAAAATAAATTTTGTTTTAAAGTTAAATATTAAAACTAAAATCATTGGTAAGGATGTTATTAATTGTACTATAATGTAATCTGGTTTTTCTTTGGAAATAATATTTTTTAATGGGAAAAATGATAAAAGAAAAATTATAATATATGAAAATCTACTTTTTATTTTTCCATTAAAGGGTAAAAAACTTTTAATCCTATAAAAAAAATAATTTATAAGTTTAATTTTTTTTTTTTCAATATCATCTTTAAAAATATTAAATTCTCCAAATAGATTAATTATTGAACAACTATATTCTGTTGAATATTTTTGAATTGCATTAGCAGAATTTATCACTGCTTTTGGTGTTGCTATTGGAACCAAAAATGGAGACCAATAAAATATTTTTTTTTTTAAATTCAATATATTTCTTTTAGTTTACTGGATAGTTTTTTATAGAAAATTGTAAGCTTTATATTTTTTATACCATTCATAACTATTTATAATTCCAGTTTTGTAATTAGTAAATTTATTAAATGAGGTTATTTTTTTAACTGGCTTATTATTTCCGTGTATATTTTTTAAATCCAGGCTATTTTTTGTTATTTTGAATACTCTGACTTTTCCATAATTTTTTTGAAAAAAAGAAACTATCTTAGTTATTTTAAGTGACTTACCAGAGCATATATTGAAAACTGAATTTTTATTTTTAATTTTTTTACTAATAATAATTTTTTTTATTATCTCTATAGCATCATTTATATATGTAAAATCTCTCTTATGATCTCCTGCATTATTAAGATAGAATTTTTCTTTAGAGTGAAATGATTTAAACAATTTAAATAAAAACATATCTGGTCTCCCCCACTCTCCGTATATGGTGAAAAATCTTAACCCCACTAAATTCAAATTATAGTATCTTGAGTAAAACTTTGCAATTATTTCATTCAATTTTTTGCTCGCAGCATAGATGTTGGTTGGTGAAATATTTTCTTTTTTATTAATAGGAAATTTTTTTGCTACCCCGTATACAGAACTAGAGGAAGCATATAATATTTTTTTAGGTGGAAATTTTAATACTGAATCAAGGACATTTATAAATCCAAAAATGTTTGAATTAATATATTTTTTTGGTTTTAATTCAGAAAACCTAGCGCTTGTTTGTGCTGCTAAATGCACAATATAAGTAAATTTTTCATCTTTGAGTTTTTTTTTAAGTAGATCTCTTTTACATATATCCATTTTTATAAACCTAAATTTTTGAAACTTTTTTAATTCCTTAATTCTCAAATTTTTTAATTTTTTTGAATAATAATCATCAAAATTATCTATTCCATAAATTTCAATATTCGTTTCATGTTTTAACAGACTTTTGGCTAAACTAAATCCAATAAAGCCTGCAGCTCCTGTTATCAATATTTTCATTTTTTTTCCTCTGCTATCATCATTGATATTATTTTATCAATTGAAATTTTAGGAATAATCTTGATTTTTTTTTTTAATTTTTTTATATCTGCATTAATTTTTAAAGGTTCTAAAATTCTGTTTAAAGATTTCGATTTTATTAAGTATTTATTTTTTTTAAGTTTATAATGACTGAATATTTTTTTTACAACATGGTCTAGTTTTGTTGTTTTGCCTGTTGCAATTATATAGTCATCAGGGATATTTGTTTTCATAATCTTATATAAAATTTTTATATACTCTGGAGCCCAGCCCCAATCTCTATAAACTTTGGTATTACCTATTGTCAGTTTTTTAATTTTTTTTTCGTGGATTTGATTCACACCGTTGATTAATTTTTTTATAACATAAGATTTTGGTCTTAAATGAGACTCATGATTAAATAATATTCCATTATATATTTTTAGTTTAAATTGTGTTCTATAGGCTCTGGAGATTTCTAAACTAATAGTTTTTGCCAGTGCATAATAGCTTAATGGGTTAGCTTTTGACTCTTCATTATTTTTTCCACGATTATCACCAAAAATTTCACCAGATGAAGCGTTAAAAATTTTGATATTTTTTAAATTATTTAATCTTAAAAATTCTAATATTTCTATTAAAATTAAATTATTACTAAGTATCGTTTCATTTTTATGTTCTTGTGATTTTTTTACAGATGAAATACCTGATAAAAGATAAATAATAGAACATTTAGTTTTTTTAATTAAACTTTCAATATTTTTTTTATCTATTTTTATACATTGAAACATCTGGATTTTTTTATGTATTTTTAATTTATTAAGATTTATTAAATTTTTTTTTCTGTTTGTAAAAACTCCAAAAACTTTATATTTTTTTTTTAAATATTGTTCTGCTAATAAAGATCCATCTTGACCGGTAATGCCAAAAATTAAGATAGATTTTTTATTAATTTCAAATTTTAAATTATGGCTTAGCATTTTGTAAATTATATATTAATTTTTTTTTAATATATAAAGCTCATTTGTTTTGTGAGTTTTTATTTTTTTTATTAAGCTATAATTATATATTTCTGAAATTTCTTTTATAATATCATTACGTGTTGCCCAGAGAAATGATTCATAAGTTGCTAAATCTTCGTTTAAGCCTTCTTTATATCCTGGTATTAGTCTTAAAATTAAAAAACCATTATCTTTTATTACTCTGCTCATTTCCTTAATACTTTTTTTATAATCATATACATGATCTAATGAATTGGTATAAACAGCATCAAATCTTTTGTTATTGTAAGGGATATCTTCAAATGTCCCATAAATAACATACTTACTTTGTTTAATGACATGTATGTCAATTCCAATGGCATCAAAATTAAGATTTTTCAGAGCATGGACTTCAGTTCCTAATCTTGCTGCTACACATAAAATATTTTTGATATTTAAAAAAGATAAATTTTTGAATTCATCTTCAAAATTCTTTAGGCTTGCTTCATAATTACTTACCAATCTTTCAGTCCTAACAAAAGTTTTTATTTTTTGTGCTGTTTTATAAGATTTATAATTATGATACTTTTTGTTTTTATTTTTACCATTGTCATTCAATTGGAATTTGTGATTTTTGTTTGAAAATTTTTTATAAAATATGCCTACTTGGAACTTAAAAACCTTCAACAATTTTTCAACTAATTTTTTAAATGTATTTTTCATTTTACAATTATATATGCTATTAATAGAGTTTAATGGTTAATTCCTATTTATATCAATTTATAATAAAAAATAGTAATTAATTCTAATTAATTATATATTTTAATCATGGATCAATATAACTTTAAATTAAACAATTATCTATTTCCCTTAATCTCGAATATTGACAAACCAAATATTCTTGAGTTGGGTGTTCAAAGGGGCAGATCAACTGTTAAATTTTTAGAAATATGTGATAAAAATGATGGCTATCTATTTTCCGTCGATATTGATGATTGCTCAAATGTTACAAAAAATAAAAGATGGAAGTTTATCAAATCGAGAGATGATAATTTCTCACTTATAAAAACAAACATTCCAAAAAAACTTGACGTAATATTTATTGATACCTTGCATGAAGCTAAACATGTAAAAAAAATTATATATAATTATTATAATCTTCTGAACGTAGGAGGTTATATTTTTATAGATGATATATCTCACTTGCCCTATATTAATAATGAAAAATCAAGTTTTTATTGTGAAATAAATAATAAAGAAACATTTTATGAACTACTTAATATCTATTATAATAATCAAACTTGTTTTGAGTTAAATTTTTCCTTTAAGTCATCAGGATTAGCTATAATAAAAAAAAGTACAGATGGTGAGTTAAAAGAGTCTATTAAAATTAAATCTAGAGAGAATTCTCTAAAAAATTTAATTAGAAAATTATGGAAAAATTTTAAATAAGAATCTCAAACAATGTCTACCTTATGAGTGAAAATAATAATAAAAATTTTGAAAGTATATCGTTTATAAAAAATTCTTTGGCAGAGGGTGGCCTTAGAACCAAGAATGCTCTTAAAGAAAATACAAAAATTAAACCTCTTATTTCAATTATTACTGTTGTTTTAAATGGTGAAAAACATCTAGAGGAAAGTATTAAAAGTTTACACAATCAATTAGATAATAATTATGAACATATAATAATTGATGGAGGGTCAACTGATAAAACTTTAGATATAATAAAAAAATTTGAAGATAAAATAGAATATTGGTGTCAGATTAATGATAATGGAATATATGACGCTTTTAATCTAGGTATGCAACTATCCAAAGGAGAGTATATTGGCTTCCTGAATTCAGATGATCAGTACACACCCGAAGCTTTTAAATATTTAAATAGTTATATTAGAAAATACCCTGAAAAAGACTTCATATTTGGATCAGTACGAAAACATTGGGGCATTTTATATGGATACAGGCCATATAAAATATATTGGAGCTGGGGTTTTTATTCTAGTCATTCAACAGGATTTTTTATAAAACTTAACTCTGCAAAAAAAGTAGGCTTTTATAATTTGAAATATAGATATTCGGCAGACTATGATTTTTTTTTCAGAATGATAGTTAAAGAAAAATTAAAAGGAATAGGAACAAAAAAAGAAGAGTTATTTGGTATATTCAGAAGGGGGGGCTTTTCAAGTAGAATTAAATTTATTGATCATTTTTTTGAAGAGATAAATATAAGGATTGATAATGGACAAAATAAATTATTAATTTTAATTATTTTTATATATAAGTTTTTGAAAAACTTTTCTAAAATTTCTAACTAAAATTTGAAAATAACATAATTTTTGGAGAGTCTTCTAAGTATAAATAATATTTTTTCTCATCTTTATCATATATAATATCTCTTATTCTTTCACCAATTTCAATTTCCTCTAATATTTTTGGATTTTTGAAGTTATCATCAAATATTATATTATATATTTTTTTGTTTTTAAGCGACGTAACAAAAAAAGAATTTCCCTCTAAGTAAAAGTTTTTAATAATTTGTGAAATTCCAATACCTTCCTCAAAATACTTTATCGGCTCTTCAAAGTTGTTTTTTATATGGGATTTTTTAAGTGGAGCAATTTTTTTTATATACCTATTTAATGGTACACTATCATAATGATTTCCATAAGATGCTATTGGCCAACCAAAGTTTTTTATAATATTTTTTTCTATATCTATTAAATTAATTTCATCTCCACCCTTTGGACCATGTTCGGTTAATATCATTTTTCCAGAATTCAATATATGCATTCCTTGTTGATTTCTATGTCCTTTTGATACTATAGTGTGTTTACCTTTTTTTTTACCGACCTTTATAACTTTACCAAAAATACTTTTGTCATCTTGTGGATTTTCCCATTTATTAAAATCACCGACTGTTAAGTAGATTTGATCCTTATAAACATCTATTCTGCCTCCTGCTTGATATCCAGTGTAATTCTTGAATGAAGGAAAGGCTTTCATGCCAGATTTTGAATTCATACATTGGTCTGTTTGTAATATGTCTAAGAAATTCAATAAATTATTATCAAACTCTGACTCAAATATTGATGTGTTATAGCAGTCTGTAGATATATTTTTTGTTAGTGATAAAAAAACTTTGTTATTATGTATTTTAATGTCTTTAATCCCAGTCCATTTTTTTTTACTATCAAAGAAGCCTGCGTTTAGAATATTATTTTTGAGTTCAATAAACTTAAAACTTCCTTTGTTTAATTCATCTTTATCAATCAATATAGATTTGCCAGAGCCAAAAATAACTAATATTTTGTTATTAATAATATCTAAATATCCTTTTTTGTCATTATCATAGATATTTTCATCAACAAAAAATGGTAAAATGTAGCTTTGTAAAAAATATTTTTCTTTTTTACCTTCAATTGTTTTTAGATTTTTCAAACCAATTTCTGTCTTATTTTTATACTTTAGGTATTTTAGTTTAAGTATTAAGTTTTTTTTTTTTAAATTTTTAACCCTCCTTTCATTCAGATTCAATTCTCTGATTTTTAATGGTATATAAAAGATTGTTTTTCCTAATACTTGCCTAACAATATAGGGAGTATTTTCTTTGATCCGCTTAGAAAACTTATTACTTACATCTTGGCTAATTAAATATACTCCCGAGGTAGTAAAAGCCAAAAGCAATATAATCAAAACTATAATATTTTTTTTTTTCATTGAGAAAGAGTTATTTTAATTATAGTAATTTTGCTATCAATTTATTAATATAAAAAATCTTATAACTGTAATTAATGAAGAAGAAACAAAAAGAACTGCTACTTTTTATGCCTTCTATTGAGGGTGGTGGTGTTGAAAAAAACCTTATAATTATTGGAAATTACTTAACTAAATATGTAAAATCCATAAAATTAATTACTTACGGGGAAAAATTTAATAATAATTTTAATACAAAAATTAAAATAATTAATCCAAAAAAAAAACATAAAAACAAAAGTAAGTATTTTAAGTACCTTGTTTGTTTACTATTATTAATTAAAGAGATAATTAAAAATAAACACACATTAGTGTTTGCATTTCAGGCTAATATATATTGTATAATTTTATCAAAAATTTTTAAATTTGATGTCTTGGTAAGATCAAACTCATCACCTACTGGATGGTCTGGAAATTTCTTTAAAAAAATTGTCTTTAATTTTTTTTTAAAATTTGCAAAAGAAATCATTGTTAACAGTAAAGAATTTCAGAAAGAATTTAAGAAAAAATTCAATGTTAATACGAAAGTAATTTATAATCCTCTCAATATAAATGAAATTCAACACTTAGCCAAACAGAAGTTTAAACTCAATTTTTATAAAAAAAAAAATATAAAAATAATAAACATTGCCAGATTTACAGATCAAAAAGATCACATAACTTTATTGAAAGCTTTTCTTGAATTAAATAAAACATATGATTGCGAACTATTAATAATGGGGTACGGTCCTAATAAAGTTATAATTGATGATTTTATAAAAAAAAATAAGCTTCAAAAAAAGATTAAAGTTATTGGTTTTCAAATAAATCCATATAAATATATTAATAAGTCAGATCTGCTTGTTCTCACATCAATATATGAAGGCCTTCCAAATGTTATACTTGAAGCCATAGCTTTAAAAAAGTTTGTTATTTCCTCTGATTGTCCCACAGGCCCTAAAGAAATATTAAAAAATGGAAAATATGGCTACCTTTTTAAACCAACCAGTCATTTTGATTTGACTAGTAAATTAATTAAATTCATTAATAATAAAAATAAAACTCAAATGACAAACAAGGCTTATAAAAGTTTGGATAGGTTTGACTATGAAAAAAATAATAAAAAATATTTAAAAATTATTAAATTTTATTTATAATTATTGTTGAATAATCATCTATCCAGGCTTGCAAATATTTTAATTCTTTTTTATTAATAATCTTAATATCAACTAATTTTTTATAACATAAATATAAATTTTTCAGATAAAATTTTTTTCCTTTTTTTAATTTTAGTTTTTTTAATTCTAAATAAATTTTTTTATTTTCTTGATACATGGGTATTTCATCAATTAAATCTTTTATGATATTATGATCATTTCTATATTGAATCATTGTTGTCCCAAAAAAGAGAATGTCTTTATTATTTAAGGATAATATTCTTAAAGTAATTAAGCTTCTCCAAATATCTGTACACCTCATGGTGCAGGTTATAGGCAGATACATTAAAGGGAAAATTTCTTCAAACCAAATTGTGTTTTGACTGTTGAACGTTGAGATTGATTTTCCTAAATTAATCTTATTATTTTTAAATTTAACATTAATTTTTTCATTAATAAGCCTATAAATTGCATCTACATCTGGATTATTTTCACAAACTCCCTGCTGCAGTAAAAAATTTTTGCTAATTTTTTTTTTATCAATTTTAATCTTATTTTCTAACTCATCAAGTGGTATGCCTCTTGGCCAAATAAATTCTTTTTTAGTTAAAAACAAGTCATAAATATTTATCCAACCAGAATTCATTATTTTTTTCGTTTGATGACTGGTTTTTTTATTTGAAAAAAAACTTTTCTTAGGAAAGTTATCGTCATCTGTCTCTATGATAATATTATTATCTCTTATAGCTAATAAATAGCCGATATTTTTTCTTCCATAAGTATTGGTAGGACAAATTTTTGCAAATCTTAAATTTAATTTTAATTGGTCTTTTATAGATAGGTATTGACCATAAGGAATTTTAAAATCACTTGGTGATTTTTTATCACCAATGATAATTAAATCCCATTTTTTTTTTTTGGAATTTGAAGAAAAGCTATTTATATTTTTATTAGGTTTGTTAATTGTGGTTATTACAAGTGCAGTTTTCATTTTTTTTATATATATAATTTGTTATATAAAGCAAGCTGTCTTTTATAGAACATTTTAAAGAAGGTGATACCCTTCTAGTGTATAATAAGTAAATTAAATAAAATTTTATTATTTATTGAAGTTTTTTAATTGAGTATTAATTAAATTATTTAAATCTTTAATCGAAAGAAAATTTTTATTTTCGTTACTATTATAAGATTTTTTTATATCATCTTTTGTATTAAATTTACTTTTACTACTTAATCCCATTGGATAAATAGTATAAGAGTCTTTATACTCTAGGGTATTACCAAAATCTGCTGCAGTAATTAATTCTTCATGTAATTTTTCACCAGTTCTTATACCTATAATCTTAACTTCTTTATTTGGGTTGATCGATTTAGCCAATGTATCTAAATCATATGATGGAAGTTTGGGAATAAAGACTTCCGTCCCCTTCATCTTCTTAATACAATTTAAAACAAAATCACTAGCTTCATCTAATGTTATATTAAATCTTGTCATTCTTTTATCTGTAATGGTAAATGGTGATTGATTATTTTTATTTTGCTCTATTAAAATGGGAATTACTGATCCCCGGCTGCCCATAACATTCCCATATCTTATTACACTAAACTTACATTTTCTTTTTCCTTTGAATGAATTTGCAGATATTACTAATTTTTCAGCTGTCAACTTAGTTGCACCATATAGGTTTATTGGAGCCACAGCTTTGTCCGTGCTTATTAGAATGGTTTTATCTATGTTTTTCTTAATGCATGTTTCAATTAAATTTTGAGTTCCAATAATATTGGTTTTTACTGTTTCAAAAGGGTTGTATTCTGTGGTTGGCACCTGCTTCAACGCTGCAGAGTGAATAACAATATCTATATCTTCATTCAACGCCCAATCTAATCTTTTGTCATCTCTTACATCACCAATAAAAAATCTGAATTTAGATATGTTTTTTTTTACAAACTCTTCTTCTTTTAAAATTGATTGTTTGTATTCATCTCTACTAAAAATAACAATTTTATTTGCAATATCTTTTTTAATTAGACTTTCAATAAATTTTTTTGCAAATGAGCCTGTTCCACCAGTTATAAAATAGTTTTTTTTCATATTTTTTTTAATTCAATAATATTATCACATTTTTTTAATTCATTTATATCATGTGAAATATAAATTATAGTTTTATTTGCTTTTAGCTCTGTTATTTTATCTAAAATAAGATCTTTATTTTTATCGTCTAAATTACTTAATGCCTCATCTAGCAACAATATCTCTGAATCTTTATATAAAGCTCTGGCTAAACCAACTCTTTGCAATTGACCACCCGATATATTTGTACCAAATGAGCTGAGATTTGAGTCTATTCCATCCGGTAAATTTTCTATCATTTTTTCTAACTCACAGAATTTTAAAGTATATTCTAATTTTTTTAAGTCTATTTTTTTCATATCTTCTTCAAAAGTAATATTTGTTAATATTGAGGTATTAAACAAGTGTACTTTTTGCTGAACGTAACTGAATAGATTATTAATATTATCATTATATAATTTATTTGCTTCTATGCTATCAATTAAAATTTTACCTTTATGTGGCTTCAGTAATCCAGCTATTAAATCCACAAAAGTTGATTTGCCTGAACCACTAGCACCAGAAATGCCTATAAATGAATTTTTTTTTATTGTTATAGAAAAATCTTGAAAGATAGGTTTTTCTTTTTCATAATTGAATGACACATTTTCAAAAGATATTTTTTCTTTATAGCTAAAATCTTTATAGTTGTCAGTTTTTTCGTCTATACTTTCCTGACTCAAGTGTTTGAGGATCACATCTACAGCTGATTTAGAAAAGTTAATTTTTTGATAGGCGGAAGTTGCTGATAAAAAAATTGGCAACAATCTAAGTCCAGTAACTGCGTACATTGCTGATAAACCCATAATTTGCTCTATAGGGTATTTGTCAATTGTATAGATTATTACTGATACGAATCCCATAATTAGAAAAACCTCTATTAGCATCTTGGGAAGTGCACCAATTATTGCTTTTTTTATTCCCATGTTTGTAATTTTAATTGATGATTTTCTAAATTTTTTTAAAAAAGAATGATCTTTTTTAAAAATTTTTAACTCTCTTAGACCATCAAACGTTTCTTTGATGCTCTGAAGCTGTCTTGTGCTTAAATCTTGTCTTAGTGTTCCAAATACTTCTAATTTTTTTTTAAACAAAAAAATAAAAAGCCAGGAAAAAAAAGTGAAGCTAATTATTAATATCATTGTAAGTTTAAAATTATAAAATGATAAAAACATTAATATAAAAGTAATTGTTACAGTGTTTAAAAGTAATGTAAGTATCGGAGACATAAACGATGAAATTATTAATTTACTTTCTATACTAATGTCCCTTAAAATCTTAGATGAAGATATATCTCTAACTACCTCATAAGGTAGGGCAATGTATTTTGAAAAAGTTTTTGTTTGTTGCTCTACAGATAAATAAAACATAAAACTTGTTACAAACTTTGTATAAACATAGAAAAAAATGTTCTTTAATAAAAACGCAGAAAGCAAAAATAAACTACAAACAATTACAAAGTCACTTGACCCACTTGAGTTTTTAAATTTTGTTAAATAGTTATTAAAGAAATCAATTTCAGTAGATTGAGTGGTAAATGTAGCTAAGATTGGTAAAATTGCACCAATGCTTAGAAATTCAAAAAAACCCATTATAAACATCAATATTAAAATACCTAATAAAGTTATTTTTTGTTTTTTTTTTAAAATTTTTAATATCTGAAACATTTTATGAATTATAAATATGAAAATCCATAATATTAATTACTTTTGTATTTTTGTTAATTTTTTTTGATATGTTGGAAAAATTATCATGATTAACTAAGACTATCATGCACGCCTTTTCTTTGAGTCTAGAAATAAAATCAATATTTACAATTTCTTTGTGTGAATATTGATCAACAAAAGGATCGATCGCTAGTATTTTTTTATTAGTTTTTTTGAAATAATCAAAAATTTTAAATGATTGGGAGTTTCTTATATCTGAAACATTTTTTTTATAAGTTAGTCCAGCAAATATAATTCTATCTGACCTGTAATTAAAGTTATGTTTTTTTAATGTTATTTTTATTTTTTTAATCAAAAACTTTCTCATGTACTCGTTAATACTTCTGCCAGCTAGTGTAACTCTTGTTTGTATCTTGTTTTTATTTGCTATGTATGAGAAATAATAAGGATCTACCGGTAAGCAATGCCCTCCTACTAGGCCTGGACTATATTTTCCAAAATTCCATTTTGTAGAAGCTAACTTAAAAACATTATTGAAATCTATATTCATTTTTTCACAAAAAATATAAACCTCATTCATTAATCCAATATTAATATCTCTTTGAATATTTTCTATAACTTTAGAGGTTTCGGCTTCTTCTATATTTCTATTAATAATCAATTTTTTTGATAAGTTTTTATAAACTTTTTTAACAATTGGTTTAATTTTCAAGTTAGGTATTGCTATAATTTTATTTATTTTATTTAAAGTATGATTTGAGTCGCCTGGGTTAACTCTCTCCGGACTATAACAAACAAAAAAATCATTTTTACTTATTTTTAATTTAGAAAATTTTTCAATAATTGGCACGCATATATCATTTGTTGTTCCCGGATAAACAGTTGATTCAAATATAATAATATCATCTTTTTTAATCACTTTTGCAATAGTTTTACATGCGGAAATTAAAGGGCTAAGGTTTGGTTTTTTATTGGTATTTATAGGTGTTGGTACACAAATAATAAAAAAATTATATTTTTTTATATCATTTAGATTAAATGTTAAATTTGTTTTTTTCAAAGATTTTAGCTCTTCTTTTTTAAATTCCTTAGTTGTATCTAGGTTTTTTTTAAGATCTAAAATTCTTTTCTTGTTTATGTCAAACCCGCAAGTATTAAATTTTTTTGATAAATTAATTAGAACTGGAAGTCCAACATAACCTAAACCAATAACACACGGGTTAATTTTCATATAACAATTTTGATTGTTTATTATATGTAATATGTCTAATTTTCAAACAATAATTAAAACATTTTATTGCCTTTTTTGATAATTAATAAATAATCAAATTATTAATATGAAAAAAGAACTAATTTTTATAGCTGAGATAGGGCTTAATCATAATGGAAATTTTGACTTATGCTTTGAGCTCATTAAACAGGCTAAAGCTGCTGGTGCAAACATAGTAAAGTTTCAATTGGGATGGAGAGACAAACCAAAAGAAATGAATCAATTTGACAAAAAAAGAATATCTCAACTCATTGAGTGGGCAAAATATTTTGAAATTGAGTTGTTGTTTTCAATTATATCAGAAAATGCATGGGAATTAATTAAACCATTTAAATTTAAAAAATTTAAAATAGCATCAAGAACTATTAAGCATGACATGACCTTGGCAAAAAAAATTTTAAAAGATAATAAAGAAACAATAATATCTTTGGGAATGTGGGATAAAAAAAAACCACCTTTTCCACAAAATAAAAAAATTTTTTATTTGTGGTGTCTTTCAAAGTACCCTTGTGAACCTAAGGACTTAAAAAATTTACCCAAGAATTTTAATAAGTCACATTATTATGGTTATAGTGACCACTCGATAGGAATAGAGACTTCAATTTTGGCAATTAGTAGAGGGGCCAAAATTGTGGAAAAACATTTCACACTAGATAAATCAAGCACTATAATTAGAGATCACTCATTATCAGCGACACCTGAGGAATTTAGACAAATGGTAAATATTGGAAAAGATATTTTTAAAAAAGTAAATATGGGTGTTTAAAACTACACAATTAATACTTTAAAACTTATGAATACTGAGTCAAGACAGTTAGCGATAAAAAATCTTAAAGGCTCTGATGAAAAATTAAGAGTAGCCTGGATGTTAAAAAATATGGAAAAAAATAAAACATTTTCATATTTATCAGAAAAGTCTAGTGCGGGAGAAAAAGTAAAATTACTAAAACAATTAAAAGACGATTATGAAAATTATAGATATGAGTGGAGAAACAATCCAAAACTAGCCATTAAAAACAAATTAATTGGAGAAAAATTTAATAATAGTGAAATTAAACCTTTATGCATTGATATAGAAGTTGCTTCTGTCTGCGATCTAGCTTGCCCACATTGTTATAGACAATTTATTTCTACACCTGACAAAATTATGTCTAAAGAACTTGCCTTTAAATTAATTGATCAAGCTTCAGAAATGAAGGTTCCTTCAATGAAATTTAACTGGAGAGGTGAACCATTACTCAACCCTTCACTTCCTGAAATAATAGATTACGCAAAGCAAAAAGGTGTCTTGGAAACTATAATTAATACAAATGCTACAAAGCTTGATAAAAAAATGTCAGAAAACATTATTAATTCAGGGTTAGATTTATTAATCTATTCTTTTGATGGTGGTACAAAAAAAAGTTACGAAAAAATGAGACCTGGAAGATTTAAAAAGAATAATTTTGAAGAAATATATAACAATATTAAAAGTTTTGGTGAGTTAAAAAAAAAGATGCGATCTTCTTTTCCTAGAACAAAAATTCAGATGGTGCTGACAGATGATACTTTTAATGAACAAGAAAAATACTTTGATCTTTTTAAAGATATTGTGGATGATGTATCAGTAAAGCAATACACTGAGAGGGGTGGAAAAATATCTGACATAGGTGAAGAATATCTTAAAAAATCAACCACTCATCATAAAAGTATAACCAAAAAATTTTTAGATATTAAAAAAATTAATCCAGATTCAGAAGTTATGAGGGACCCTGATGGCAGTGTATACATTTCCAAAGGAAGGATGCCTTGCGAGCAGCCTTATCAAAGAATGCTAATTACTTACGACGGTAGAGTCAGCATGTGTTGTTACGATTGGGGAAGCATGCATCCAGTCGGGTATGTTGATGAATTGGCTATAAAGATGGGTGAACAATCTTATGAAGAGGTGAAAAAAAAAGCGGACTTAAAAATAAAAGGATTTGAGCTAATGAATCTAGAGTTACCTAAAATTTTTAACAATCCAAAAAAAGAAGTAAAAACAATTGAAGAAATTTGGTTTGGCAAAAGTATTAATCATGTTAGGACAAAACATTCCAAAAATGCGTTAGAAGAAATAAAAATTTGTAAAAGTTGCCCTTTTAAAGAAACTTATAATTGGGAAAAAATTAATTAAATGGTTGAGATCATTGCTGAAATTGCCAATGCTCATCAGGGCAACACCTCGACCGCTCTCAAACTTGTAAAAGCTGCAAAAAACTCTGGAGCCAATGCGGTAAAATTTCAAATTTATTTTGCAGATGACTTTATTTCTAAAGATCACTCAAGATATGATCATTTCAAAAAGCAATCTTTTTCAATAGATCAATGGAAAAAATTAATAAACCAAACAAAAAAAATTGGACTTAAGATATATTGTGATGTGTTGGGTGAGCAAGCTTTTGAATTAGCCAAGTCATTTAATGTTGATGGTTACAAAATACATTCAACTGACATCTCTAACATAAAATTATTAAAAAAAATTTTAAAAACTAAAAAAAAAATATTTTTGTCTTGTGGTGGTGTTAAGATTACTGAAATATATAGTGCATTAAAAATACTTTTAAAAAATAATAATAAAGTAATATTGTTACATGGTTTTCAAAGCTACCCAACAAAGATAGAGGATACTAACTTAAATAGATTAAAAAAACTTAAAGAAGAATTCACTAATAAAGTTGAATATGGTTTTCAAGACCATATTGCTGGTGAAGATATAAATAACCTATATACATGCTTAGTTTCACTTGGCTTCGGAATTAAATATATTGAAAAACATATAACCTTGGATAGAAAGAAAAAAGGAGTGGATTATTATTCTTCGTTAGAACCAAAAGAATTAACAAAATTTATTAATATAATTAAAAGTGCTGAAAAAAGCATATCCAATTTAACAAATGACTTCTCAGAAAAGGAATATGAATACAGGAAACAAGCAAAAAAAATGCTTATTTTGAAAAGATCTATTAAAAAAGGTCAATATGTTAGTGAGAAAGACGTTGAATACAAAAGAGCTGAAACAGATTGTCTTGAGCCATTAGATATCGATTATTTAAAAGGTAAAAAATTAAATACTGATTTAAAAACAGATACTATTTTAAGAAAAAAATATTTTTCTAACAAAATTATTGTTATTGTTGTTGCTAGATCAAAATCAAAAAGATTACCTGGAAAAGCACTTTTAAAAATTACAGACAAAACAATGCTTGAACACCTACTCATAAGGTTAAAAAAAAATAATCCTGACAAAAAAATATTATTATGCACAACTAACGATAAAAGTGACAACCAATTAGAAAAAACCGGTAAGAAATTCCAAATTGATGTTTTTAGAGGACCTATAAAAAATGTATTAAAAAGAATGATGGAGGGAATTAAAAAATATAATCACAATATAGTTGTGCGAGTTACTGGTGATGACATATTAATTGACCCAAAATATATGGATACAGCAATCAATTATTTACTAGAAAATAATTTAGAGTACGTGGATCATAAAGCTTTACCATCAGGCACTGAAACTGAAATATTTGATAGAAATATATTAAACCTAATAACCAATACGGCTGATGATTTAGAGGGAACCGAATATTTAACTAACTATGTTAAGGATAATAAATTTTGTTTTAAAACTGGATCTGCCCCAGTATCAACAAAACATCAGTCCAACCTAAGGCTTACAATTGATACAAAAAAAGATTTTAATTTTGTAAAGAAATTTCTGTTAAAAATGAAAAAAATAGGAAAAAATTATAATTATAACTTAGATGATATTGTAAATTTTTACCCAAAATCTAAAAATAAAATAAGTTTGAAAAAAACTAGCGATCATATGGCCTATAAAACTTCTTTAAATTTAAATAAATATTACAAAATTTAAATTTATGAATTCTAAAAAATTTAATCCATTAATTACCGTATATATAACAAACCATAATTATGAAAAATATTTAAATAAATCTATAAATAGTGTTTTAAAACAAACTTACACTAATTATGAACTAATAATTATTGATGATGGCTCAACTGATGGATCAAAAAATTTAATTAAAAAATATGAAAATTTTAAAAATATAAAAATTATTTTTCAAAAGAATAAGGGTTTAAATATTTCAAATAACATTGCATTAAAAATCTCTAAAGGAGAATATATAACACGTTTAGATGCTGATGATTGGTTAAATGAAAATTTTCTTCAAGTACTAGTTAACGAATTAAAAAAAGATCCCAAAATAGGAATAATTTTCTGTAATTATTTTTTAGTAAATAACAAGGGTGTAATTCAAAGCCAATTTTTAAGACATGATTTTAAAAATGTTAAAATTTTAGATCAACCTGCTCATGGAGCCTGTAGTTTAATAAATACAAAATGTTTAAAATTAATTGGTGGATACGATGAACAATTTAAAAGCCAAGATGGTGTTGATATATGGATAAGATTAATACAAAAATACAAAGTAAAAAATGTAAATTTACCACTTTTCTACTATAGGCAACACGGTAAAAATCTGACAACAAATACAAGAAAATTATTTAATTCAAGAGATAAAATTCTTAACGAGAATGCAAAAAATAAAAAAAGGATAGAAAATACTGTTTGCATAATACCTATAAGAGGTATCGACGAAGACTCAATCGCTCTTAAAAAAATTGATTCTTCTACTGTTCTGAAAAGACTGATTACAGAGCTGCAAAAAATAAAAAAAATAAAAAAGATAATTGTTTCATCTCCGGATGATAAAATAATAAGTTACGTAAAAAAAAATTTTCGAAACAGTGTAATAACATCTAAAAGAAAGCTTGATTTGGCAGGTTATAATGTTCCAGTACATAAGACATTAATATCTATTGTAAAAAATATTAAACAAAAATTTAAAATTGACTCAATTCTTAAGGTAAATGTTGATCACCCTCTACTGAATGCCCAAAATTTCGAGAGCACGATAGATGTAATGAATATTTTTAATAGCGATGAAGTTATTGCGGTTAAAAAAGAAAATGATAATTTTTTTTATCATGATGGCAAGGGATTAGTTTCATTCAAAAAATCTTCCAACTTAGTATTAGAAAGAGAAGAGGTTTACCGTCATGTAGGCAGCCTTCATCTTTACACCACAAAATGTCTTATAAATTATGAAAAAAAAAGAAAAGTTGGGCATATAATATTAGATGATATTTCGGCATACAAAGTAAAAACAAGAGAGGATTTAAATTTTGCTAAAGCTTTGCTTAAGACTTCAGTTTAGATATTTTCAAGATCAATCTATATACTCTTTCAATTGAGTTGATATTACCACAAATTTTTTTAAATCTTTTTAAAATTAATTTTTGAGTTTTAGGTTTTGTATTATCTAAAAGAAAATTTAATTTTTTATCCAAAGAAAGACTATCTTTAACAACAAAGCATAGTTTTAATTTTGAATACACAGATTTTATATTTTTATTGTTACTAATGTTCCAAAGCTGTATCGGCGCTTTACCACAAGCTAATGACTCTAAAATTGAGGCATTTTTATAAAATGCAACTGATACATCCGAATTTTTATATAAAATATGTAAGTGATCTTTTTCAATTTTCCACAAATGTTTTGAAAATTTGTTAGCAACACTCATAAATACTTTTTCTTCTTGTGCATTTGGATGAAATTTAAAAACTAAAGATATATTTTTCTTTTTTTCAACAAAATCAAATAGTGCTTTAACTTGCTCAATATACATAATTTTAGAATATTTTCCTTCTTGAAAACCCTTGTAAGTAATAAAAATTTTTCGATTTGTTTGAATTTTTTTTTTGTAAAATTTGTCTAATTTATTGAGCCATGATTTATCATATTTTGGATAACCAGAGATAAATTTATTAGTTTCAATAAATCTATTTTTAAAATAAATGACATCATAAAATGAATTTATTAATAAAAAACTATTTATTTTAAAATTAATTTTATTTATATTAAAATTTATAAGGCTAGAACAGATATTTGTTGTATGTGGATAATAAATGATATTTAAACTTTTATCATTTTCATAAAATTTGTTAGTCCATGCACTATTATCAGCAAGATCCTGCATTAAAAATTTTAAACTTTTAATATTAAAGTGTGGGTATTTTTTTTTTATATCCTGTTCTAACTTAAAAATATCATAATAACTTTCATAGATTTTATTTTGTATAAAATTAGTTAAACGTTTTATTTTAAAAATTAATGATATTTTTTTGGCCAGTCTAAGGAAGATAGATTTAAAAAATAAATTTTCAACAAAGCTAAAGGCTACTTCTGAAAAAAGCTTATATAAAATTTTATTTTCTTTAAGTTGTTTTAATACTAAATTTTTTTCAAAAACTGCAATAATATTAAAATCATTTTTTAGCTTATGTAAAATTGGTAATATCCAATCAATTTCTCCTGGTTGCTTTTTTATAATAAGAAGAATAGTTTTTTTCTTACTTTCATATTTAGCTTTACCTCTGTGGATAATATGATTAATCATTGTAATAAATTTTAATAAAGTATATAGTTAAAAAAATACATCAAATCAATTCATTGTGAAAAAAAATTTTCAAAAAATTAAGATACCAGCTAAAATAAGTTCAAAGAAAATAGAGCAATTTTTTATTAATATAAAAATGAAGGAATTAGTGGATCTTTCTAAGTCAAGCAGAGTTTTGAGTGTCAATGAAATTGTATCAAACAATCTACCACCATACCCACCTGTTTTAGAGGACTTATATAGATTATATCAATTTATAATTTTGAACAAAAGAACAACTGTACTTGAGTTTGGATCTGGATGGTCTTCATTAATTTTTTCTATTTCATTAAGTAAAAATAAAAATCTTTACTCAAACGAAGTGAAAGAATTAAGAAGAAATAATCCATTTGAACTTTTTTTAGTAGAGAATAAATTAAAATATATAAAAGAAACTCGAAAAAAAATTAATTATTTTAAAAAAAAGTTGAGCTCAGATAAGTTCACTAGCAAAATTAATTGGCATCATTCAGACGTTTATATGGATGTTATAAACAACAATTATTGTACGCAATATAAAAATCTTCCGTTGTGTAACCCTGATTTCATATATCTTGATGGCCCTAATTTGTTTTCAGTAAAAAATAAAATTAATAATTTCACAACTGATCATAAAGATTTAATGCCAATGGTTGGTGATATAATTAAATTTGAATATTTTCTAACTCCTGGCACTATAATAGTAACTGATGGCAGATCTGCAAATGCACAGTTTTTAAGAGATTCTTTTAAAAGAAATTGGCTTTACACTTATGATAAAAGTTTTGACCAACACCTTTTCTATTTAGATGCAGAATCTCTTGGCAAATGGAATAACTTACAACTAAAATTCTACTCTATGAAATTAAAATAAAATGAATTCAAATCTAAAACATGTAATTAAAAAAATTAGCTTATCAAAATTAGAAATTAATCCATTTCCGAGCTTATTAATTAAAAACTTTTTACCTAAAACAATTTTGAATAGTTTTATTTTAAGTTTACCAAGTTTTGAACAGATGCAAGGAAGCGATATTTTTACACAAAGTAAATCTGATACAAAACGAAGTTTTTTTTATAATTCAAAATATTTTAAAAAAATAATGAAACAAAATAAATCTTTAAAAGAGGTTGTGTCAATTTTTAAAGAAATAGAAATTGTCATTAATAAAAAATTTGAAAATGAAATTAATAAGTTTGTTAAAAAAGAATTTGTTTCCAAGAAAACTAAATTTTCCTGTTCAATTTCATCCTCAGTTAAGGGATATTTAAAGAGCACACACATCGATCGTAGAGAACATAAGTTTCATATGCTGTATTATCCTGAGATACTAAAGGACTCAGGAGGAAACTTAAATTTATGGAAGGCAAAAGAAAATGAAATTTATGATGTTTTTCCAAGTCAAACTAAAGTTAAACTAGCTAAAAAAATTAAAGCTTCTGGAAACACATGCTTAATCACACTTAACACTCCTTTCGCCTATCATTCAGTAACCAAATATAATTGCAATAAGCAAAGAAAGTATTTATATGTAGTTTTTGATTTTCCAACTTCAGAAGAAAATTATAAAATAAAACAAAGAAAAACTGGTAATAATCAAAATATATTTTGGAAAACACCTGTTAAAGTTTTTTCTAAAGTAAGAAAACTAAATTTTATTAATGAATAAACTTAAGCATTAAACTTAAGTTGTGCCAATTAGAAACATATATTAGTGTTAAAAAAATTTGATATTTTTCAATACATATCTTTAGTAAGGTACAAAGGAATTCCAAAATTACTAAATAGGTTGGCAAAAAAAAAATGTAATGTCATCTTAGATTTTGAAGACAGTTCAAAGGATATATTTAGTCCAAAAAATACTTCATTTTTAAAAAACCAATGCAGAATAGGCTTAAAATATTTAAACTCACAAAATATAAAATATCCTCGTATTTTTCTAAGAATCAATGGTCTTAAAAGTAAATTTTATCAAAAAGATATTTTATCTTTAAAAAATAATTTAGATGAAAAGCTTAAAATTAAAGGAATTTTTATTCCTAAAGTTGAGGAATATGAATCTCTGTTAGAAATTAATAAATCTCTAAATCTAAAAAAAAAAAAATACAATTAATACCCATTATTGAAAGCAAAAAAGGTTATCAAAACTTAGAAATGATGCTTTCTAAGGATAAAAAAAATAAACTTATTTATGGAGTACATTATGGTCATTTTGACTATTGTTTAAATAACAAACTGTGGCCTTTCCCTGAGCCTTATCATAAAGAATACTGGGATATTATATTTCCAATTATCTCGAGTTGCATTAAATTTAAGAAAAAATTTATACAAACGCCTTATCCACTTATTGATAATCCTAAATTATTTTATAAAAGTATCTCATATGTTTATAATAATTTTAATAACCTGAATTTAGGATTATCATTAGTAAATTTTGATGAAAGATTTTTACAAAAAAGACTTAAAAAAGATGATAAATTTTTTATAAAAAAAATGTCTACAGACAAAAACTATAAAATTAAATTTGCAAATAAAATTATTGATAATTATTTAGCTACCAAGAAAAAAAAGAAAAGTTTTTCTTTATCGAATAAAAGATTTATACCTCCACATCAATTTATATCAGCTAAATTTTATTTAAGTAGACATGCAAAATAATTTATTAAAAAATAAATTAAGTGCTGATTTTAAAAAAGGTTATCAAAAGTTAAAACTAGTTAATGTTAAAAATATATATGTTACATCAAATTTGACAGCTATTTCAAATTTAAGGTTACCAAAAAAAGATAAATTAAAAATTACTCTTGATGCACTAAAAAAAGTGATGGGTAAAAACTACACAATATTTTCTCCATCCGCATCTTTTAATTTGTGCAATACAAAATTAATATTTGATCCAAAAAATACACCTTCTCACCAAATGGGGCCTTTAGCTGAATTTATAAGAACTCAAAAAAGTTCTACGAGAAGTTTACATCCATTTTGGTCTATCAGTGCCATAGGAAAAAATGCTAAAATTTTAAATAATGTTTCTAAACATGCTTATGCATATGGCTCTCCGTGGTCTAGCATGCTTGATCTGAATACAACTCAATTAAATCTAGGTATACACCCCTCAAGAGCTGTAACACTTGTCCATCACATCGAAACTCTTTGTGGAGTGCCTTATAGATTTAATAAAAAATTTAATTGTAAAATAATCTTAAAAAACAAAATTACTAAAGAAGATTTTTATATGTCTGTTTTTTTTAAAAATAGAATGATTAAAAAAAGAATAAAATTAAATGAACATTTTTTCAAAAAAATGGAAGAACAAAAAAAATTAAATTATTATAAAAACTATTTTGGACTGGATATGTGGTCGTTCAAAATGAAAGATTTTTTTAATATTGCTTTAGAATATTTTGCCTCTGATATATTTACTTATTTAGAGACTAAACCAGATTTATCTTTTCACAAAGAATTGTAATTAATAATAAAATGAAATATTTTATTTATTTACAAAAAAAATATTCTTTTTTTTAAAGAAATTAAAGATAGTTAAGAGTAAAGAAATTTAATTCAATTTACATTTACTATCATGATAGCTATAACATTTCGTAAAATGAAATTCAAAAAACCTTTTTTTATTGCTGAGATTTCTGCAAACCATAGTGGATCATTTTCAGATGCAAAAAAATTAATCTTGTCAGCTAAAAATGGTGGGGCCGACGCCGTTAAATTGCAAACTTACACAGCAGACACGATGACCCTAAAATCTAAAAAGAACCACTTTAAAATTAAAGATGGGTTATGGAAAGGGTACAACTTATGGGACCTGTATAATAAAGCACACACACCCTACTCATGGCACAAAGATTTATTTAACTATGCAAAAAAAATTAATATAAAAATTTTTAGCTCTCCATTTGACAGTACTGCGGTTGAACTTCTCGAATCACTAGGTTGTCCATTTTATAAAGTTGCCTCGTTTGAAATTAATGACTATCCCTTAATTAAAAAACTTGCAAAAACTAAAAAGAGTTTAATAATTTCTACTGGATTAGCTAATCTAAAAGAAATTGAATTTACTTATAATTATGCAAAAAAACATGGAGCTAAAGAAATTATACTTCTTTACTGTGTAAGTAAATATCCTTCAGAACAAAATGATTTTAACTTAAATAATATAAAAATTTTAAAAGAAAAATTTAATTGTACTGTAGGTTTTTCAGATCACTCAAATAATAATGATATAGCTTTTGCTGCAATTTCCGCAGGTGCAGAAGTTATAGAAAAACATATCGCATTAAAAAATAAAAATAAATCCCTAGATTTTAATTTTTCATTAAAAGAAAATGAAATCAAAAAATTTAGAAAACGGATAGATGAGGCATATAATTTGTTGGGGAAAAAACATTTTTATAGAGAAAAAGAAGAATCTAAAAATAAATATTACCGAAGGTCAATATTTGCAACAAAAACAATTTTAAAAGGAGAAAAATTTTCATCAATTAATATGAAAATTTTAAGACCAGGAATTGGAATATCAAGCTATTATTATGAAACTTTGCTGGGTAAAAAATCCCCAAAAAAAATTAACTATGCTGATCCCTTTAAGATAGATATTATAAAAAAATTAAAGTTGAAAATGTTTAAAAATGAAAAATGATGTTTTAAATCAAGTAAATATAATTTATAAAAAAGAACACCCTTCTTTTTATACAAAAATTACAAAAAGCAGCTTAAATAAACTTTCAAAAGCGAGGGAAGATCTTTTGCTAAAATTAAAACTTCCCAAAAAAATATTTAATAATTCCACCCTTTTGGACTTAGGAAGTGGTTCTGGAATTTATGGTCTAATTTACAATAATTTTGGGGCAAAAACACAATTGGTCGAATATGAAAAAAAATTTTCAGACCAATCAAACAAGCTTTTTAAAAAATTTTCCAAAAATAAACACTATAAAATAAAAAATCTAGACATATTTAAATACAAGACTAAAAAAAAATATGAAATAGTGACATTTAACGGTGTGGCTCACCACACTCACAATCCTGATCAAATTTTAGATAATGCTTGTAAATTTCTAGATAAAAATGGGTTTATAATTTATGGGATTGGCAATAAATCAGGCTTTTTTCAAAGAGCTATTCAAAGGCTGATTTTATATAAAATTTCTAGTAACGAAGAAGAATTAATAAAAAATGCGAATCTACTTTTTAAAGAACACCTAAATAGAGCTAAAAAATTTGGAGGACGATCAATCAATCAGATAATTTATGACACATATATTAACCCAAAAATTGACTGTCAGTCTAGTGAAAAAATAATTAGCATTTTTAAAAATAATGCGATTGAGTTATATTCAACTTTTCCAAATTTAGAATATAATGAAATATTTTCGAATTTAAAAGTAAACAATTATAGGAATTTTAATCTAAGTAAGAATAATATTAAAAATAGTAAAAAGGTATATCTCTCAGAACATCAATGGCTAAGTAACCCTGAAAATGTAAAACAAATAAAAATTAAAAGAAATATTGATAAACTAGAATTTCTAAAAAATAAAATTGTTACAAAACTAAACGACAAAAATAATAAAAATTTTAATATTAACTATAAAGATATTATCAGCTCTATGAGCAAGTATACCAAAAAAACAAAATATCTTAATCAAATTAAATTCTTTAATGAAGGATACCAAATAAAATTTTTTAAAGAAATGGAAAAACTTTTTAAACTATTATCCAAAAAAGATTGTAACGAATACCAAATACTTCAATTTCTCAAAAAAACAAAATTTATCTTTAAGGGCACAGTAGGGATTGGAATGAATTATTATGTTGGCTATAAGAAATAAATAATGAAAATTAGTTTTTTAATACTTGGTTCTAATGGAACCTTAGGTAAGAAAATTTTTGAAGAATTAGTTTTAAAAAAAAAATTTATTATTAAAACTGTAGCAAAAAAAAATGCTGATTTTTGTATTAATCTTGAAAAATTTGATAAACTAGAAAACATTTTTAAAAACAATAAGTTTAATTTTGTTATTAACTGCGCTGCTTACACTAATTTGAAATATTGTGAAAAAAACTATAAGAAAACTCTAAAAATTAATACTTACCTACCTAAGAAATTATCGCAACTTTCTATTGAATATAATTTTAGATATATTCATATTTCAACTGATCACATTTATATTTCAAAAAAAAATATTGCCAATTCTGAAAAATTTAAAATTGGATGGCATAATTATTATTCAAAATCAAAATATTTAGCTGAAAAAAACATATTGGCAAACTCCAAGTCCCTAATAATACGAACAAATTTTATTGACGATAGTTCAAATAAAAAAAGTTTTTTATATTGGTTAAATAATAACTTTAATAAAAAAAAAGAAATTCCTCTATTTCATGACATGTATACATCCACTATCGATTTAAAAACATTTTCAAAAATATTAATTAAATTAACTTTAACTAAATCTTTTGGTATTTTTAATATTGGTGCTAATGAAATCTTAAGCAAAAAAGAATTTGCAATAAAATATTTTAAAAATCTAAAAAAAAACCTTAAATACAAAGATGTATCAGCAAATAACACCAAGCTAATAGCGTTAAAAAGAGGTAAGTACTTAGGCTTAAATATAAAAAAAGTAGAAAAGAAGCTTAAAATTAAAATGCCAAGTTCAATAAAAGTTATTAAAAACTTAGTTTATGAAAATACTAGGAATTAATTACTTAAGTGAGTCATCTATAAGCTATATGGATGATGGAAAATTAAAGTTCTCTATTAGCGAGGAAAGAATTAATCGTGTTAAAAATTGGTATGGTAATCCTTTTAAATCAATAGACAAATTTCTTAACAAGCACCAAATTGACATTAAAGATATTGATTGTATAGCAACTCATGGTATTGCTGTTAACAAAAAAGGGCTACCCAACTCAAAAAATTATTTAAAAAAGATAAAATTAGTTAAAAAATCAAAATTAAAAAAGAGTGAAAAAGAATATATAATAAAACAATTTAATCTTAGAAAAATAAAAGAAAACTTGGCAACTAAAAGAGCTACAAAGCTTATTACTGCTTTGAAAAAAAAATATAAAAAGAAGATCTATATTTTTGATCATCATGAGTGCCACGCAGCCTCTGCAGCTTTTTTTTCAGGTTGGGATAATAGTTATATTATGACTGCTGATGGATGGGGTGATGGGTATAGTTCAAAATTACTTAGTTTTAAAAATAATAAATTAAAATTAATTAGATCTTCGTCTCTTTTGGATTCTCTAGGTTACTTTTACGGTTCAATTACAAAATTACTAGGCTATAAGCCACATAGACATGAAGGTAAAATTTTGGGTCTAGCTGCCTATGGTAACCCTGATAAAGCCTACAATGAAATTGCAAGTATGATTAGTTTTGATTTTAAAAAAAAAAATTTTGTCTCTCATCCAGAAAAAGGGCTTTATCTACCATTATTTGAAAATAATAATTTAAAAAAATTACTTAAAAAATATAGTAAAAAAGATATTGCTGCAGCAACTCAAAAAAGACTTGAAGATATTGTAATAGAATACATTAAAAGTATTAAAGGAAAAAACTTTTATCTTACATTAGCAGGTGGAGTATTTTCAAATGTTAAATTAAATCAAAAAATTCGTGAACTTAAGAAAGTTAAAGATATCTTTATATTTCCTAATATGGGTGATGGCGGACTATCTGTTGGAGCATGCTGTTTATGTCAAAATAAATTAAAAAAAATAAAAAGTAGTAGATTAAATGATTATTATTTAGGTTTTGAGTATTCAAATAAAGAAATTTATGATGAAATAAAAAACTTTAAATTAAAGTATTCAACTAATAAAAATTTACCCTCTTTTATCGCTCAAAAACTTAAACAAGGAAAAATAGTTGCTTTATTTCAAGGTAAATCAGAATTTGGCCCAAGGTCTCTAGGAAATAGAAGTATTTTGGTAAGCGCAACAAATTCTAAAATAAATTCTTCATTAAATAAAAAACTTGGGCGAACAGAATTTATGCCTTTTGCCCCTATAACCTTGGATAAACAGGCCAAAAATATGTATTTAAAATTTAACAAAGGTAAATATGCATCAAAATTTATGACTTCAACATTCAATTGCACTAATAAAATGAAAAAAATATCCCCCGCTACAGTGCATGTCGATGGAACTGCCAGGCCTCAAATTATTTTTAAAAATCAAAACCCTATTGCTTATGAGATATTAGAGAAATATTTTAAATTAACTAAAATACCTAACTTGATCAATACTAGTTTTAATATGCATGAGGAGCCTATTGTTTGCAGTCCTAAAGATGCTTTAAAATCTTTTAGAAGATCAAAAATTGACTATCTGTTTATAGGAAAGTTTTTGATTAAAAGATCTTAAAATGTGTATAGGATTCATAGTAGATGCATCAAGAGATATAGGCACCGGGCACTGGTCGAGATGTACAAATCTATCAAAAATATTAAGTAATAAAAAAAACTATTTTATCTCAAGACTTATTCCGATAGATAATAAAAGAGAAGCAAAAATTAAAATAATCAAAATAAATAAACGTGGTTTCGATAGTCAAGAGCTAAATAAAATAATTAAATATTATAAAATAAAAATATTAATAATTGACAATTACAGCTTTAATTATTCCCTACAAAAAAAAATTAGAAAATATGTAAAAAAATTAGTTATTATTGATGATCATTTTAATAAAAAATACTGTTGTGATATTTTTTTGAATTATAGTTTTTTAAATAAAAAAGAAATAAGTATTATAAAAAAAAATAACCCAGATATTAAGCTTGCACTAGGCCCTAAATATCTTCCTATAAATAAAAAATTTATTGAATTAAAAAAAAAAGTAAAAGCTAGAAAAAAAATAAAAAAAATTATAATATTTTTTGGAGGATCAGACAAAATAAACTTAACGGAGAAAATTTTGCCCGTTGCCAAATTTTTTAAAAAAATACAATTTTCAATTGTAATTGGGGGTCTAAATAATAATAAGAAAAGCATTATAAAAATATCTAAAAATTACAAAAATATAAAATTACTTCATGATATAACAAACCAAAAAATGGCACTCCTTATTAGTCAATCAGACCTGGCAATTGGCGCTGGTGGTGTTAACTTATTTGAAAGATTATATTTAGGACTTCCTTCTATAGTAATATGTGCTAGCAAAAATCAATTATTAAATATTAAAAACTCAGAAAAAAGAGGTTTAATAATAAATTTAGGTATCAATAATTCACTTACTAATAAAAAAATCATTAATTTAATTTTATTATTGATTAATAAAGAGAATAAATTTAAAAAATTTTCAATAAATTGCTTAAATTCATTCAAAAATACTCAAAATAAACATTTGAAAAAATTATTTAATTTGCATAAATAACGTTATAATAAAGAAATTAAAAACCTATAAAAATTTATCTAAAAAATGTATCAATGGCTCAAAGATTTATTTCCTCTTAATAGATCTATAACTGGTGAGGGCAATAGATTAACTATTAAATACTTTAAAAGAATCAACCCAGAACTAAAAAACATTAAGTTCAAATCAGGGACAAAAGTGTTTGATTGGATTGTTCCATTGGAGTGGAATGTCAAAGATGCTTATATAGAGCATGTTAAATCAAGAAAAAAATTTGCTGAATTCAAAAAAAATAACCTTCATCTTGTTGGGTACTCTTACCCTTTAAATAAAATAATAGATCTTAATAAATTTAAGAATAAAATTTATACAGATAAAAAGAGTCAAAATGCAATTCCTTATGTAACGTCTTATTATAAGAAAAATTGGGGTTTTTGTTTGTCAAAAAAACAAAAAAAAAACTTACCTAGTGGAAAATATAAAGTTTTTATAAATTCCACTTTAAAAAAAGGGTATTTAGATATGTCTCATGCAATTTTAAGAGGACAAAGTAAAAAAGAAATTATGTTTTCATCATATATTTGCCACCCATCAATGGCTAATAATGAATTATCTGGACCAGTATTATTGAATGGAATAATGCAATATATAAAAACAAAGTATAAGAAAAATCATTATACATATAGATTTTTATTAACGTCTGAAACAATCGGATCAATCGCTTATCTTTCAAAATATCATAAATATTTAAAGTCTAAAGTTATATGTGGATATAACCTTAGCTGCGTTGGTGATGAAAGGTCTTACAGCCATATTTCCAGTCCTACTGGAAATAATCTTGCGGATGTATCTTTATCATCATCACTAATTAACTTAAAACCACAAAAAAAATATAGCTTTTTGGATAGAGGTTCAGATGAAAGACAATATTGTTCACCAGGCATTGATTTACCATTTTGCACATTTTCTAAATCAAAATTTGGAGAATACCCAGAATACCATACAAGCAAAGATAATCTTTCTTTGGTAACTGAAAAAGGCCTGCAGGAGTCTTTAGATGTGTTCAAAAATATTATTGATACATTTGAAAATGGACCAATACCTAAAAGTAGAACTATGTGTGAACCTCAGCTTAGTAAAAGGAATTTATATCCAACTACTTCGATATCCCGAACTTACGGTAAAGCTAGTTTTGATAACCTTGATACAAGACTTGATTTAATTGCATATTCTAATGGCAAGAGAAATTTGTTTGAAATTGCAAAAATAATTAAGAAACCTTTACTGGAACTGAACCGGGAATTCAAAGTACTTGAGAACGAAAAAATCTTATCCTCAAAATTTATTTAAAAGATAAAAAACAAATTTTTGTGTATTAGACAAATCAATCTAGATAAAACATTAGTATTGTTATGGTAAATTTGTTTAAAAGATTATATTTAACTTAGATCTGTGATAATATATGTGTTCATAGTCAATTAATTGCTTAAATTTATTGAAAAATAGTCAAAAGCCACTTAAAGAAAATATATAATTTACAAAAATAGCTTTATGAATATATGTATAATACCAGCAAGATCTGGCAGTAAAAGAATAAAAAACAAAAATATTAAAAGATTTTTTGGCAAACCTTTAATTTACTATTCAATAAAATTAGCTTTAAAGAGTAAAATATTTAATCAGGTAATAGTTTCAACGGACTCAAAAAGAATAGCAAAAATAGCAACTAAATTAGGTGCTACAGTTCCATATTTACGATCGAAAAAAAACTCGAATGATAGAGCTACAATTAATGATGTTTTAAAGGAAGTAATATTAAAATTAAGAATCAAAGAAAAATTTGTTTTTTGTATATATCCCACTGCTCCACTTTTAAAAGTACAGGATTTAAAAAAAGGCCTAAAAAAAATTAACCAAAAATATGATCAAATTGTTGCAATTTCTGAATATGCCAGCCCAATACAAAGAGCATTTAAAAAGATAGGAAAATCTTTTATAAAGTTTATAGACACAAAATATAAATTTTATAGATCACAAGATCTTGAAAAAACATATTTTGATACAGGCACTTTTGCAATTTATAAAACTAATACTATTTTAAATTACAAAAAAATTAAAAGTCCTAAAATTGGATATGTTGAGATTGATAAATATTCTGCTGTTGACATAAATGATGATAGCGATTTCAAATATGCAAAACTTATATTTAATCTAAAAAAATAAATTAAATTTATGAATATATTTAAAAAAATAGATCATTTTTTAATTAGACAAAAGTATAAAAAATTTAATAAAAAATTATTTACTGAATTGAGGCCTTCAAAAAAAACTGTTCTAATAGAATTTAATGCATTTGCTGAGTCGCATGTATGTCAATCATTGTTTGCAAATTTCTTAGCAAAAAAATTTAAATTAAATATTATTAGTTATTTTAATTATTGCATTTTAGCTGCTCCACTAAAGCCTACTTTTTTCCAAAAAATTAGATGGGATTTTGGTAGGTATATAAATTTTAAAAACCATGGAGTGTATAAATCTATAGGTTCTAAGAATACTATCAGACCTACTATTATTAATAAAAATTTACAAAAAGAAAAAAAAATTAGTAAATTAATTTATCAAAAATTAAAAAATAAAAGTGATATTTTAAAGATACACATGAGTGGAATATTAATAGGAGATCTTATTTATGATACTTTTTTAAAATCTAATAAGGTCGCAACTATAGATATTAAAGATAAAAAATTTTTTACAATTTTAGAAGATTTTGTGCACTTGTTTTATTATTGGAATAATTATTTTAAAGAAAATGATGTACATTCAATCATGGGAGTTCACTCAGTTTATTCTTACGGATTACCAATAAGGATTGCCATATCAAAAGGAATAAAAGCGTATACGATAAACTCCAGAGAAATTAGTAAAATAACCAATAAACACTATTTCCCTGGAACCAATTTTTTTGATTATCCAAAAAGATTTTCACTTCTTAAAAAAAATGTTCAAGCAAAAGCACTTACAGAATCTAAAAAAATTCTTCTAAGAAGAGTATCTGGATCTGGTGGTGAAAATAATCACTTAATTTCAGAAAACTCATCATTTCATTCAATAAATCAGAAAACTATTATTAAAAAAAGTAATAAAATTAAAATACTAATTTGCACTAGAAATCTATTTGATGCAGCACATGTATTTGGAAATCTGTTGTTTCCTGACAATTATGAATGGTTAAAATTTTTAGGTAAGCTATCCGATAAAACAGATTATGATTGGTATTTAAAAACGCATATAAATTTTGAAGGAAAGTTTAAGCTTTATCAACCACATTCGAATAAGGTTATAAAAGATATTCTAAAGAAATATAAAAAGATTGTTATTTTACCCAATGATTATTCACATAAACAAATCATAGATGAAAAAATAAATTATGTTCTAACACAGCATGGCTCTGTTGGTTTTGAATATGCATTTTTAGGAATACCAGTAATTAATGCATCTTATAATAATCCACAAATTGCATATAAATTTAATTTACATCCTAAAAATAAAATAGATTACCGAAATGCTTTAAATAACCTCAAATACTTTAGAAATAAAATTAAAATAGATAAAAATAAAATCAAAGAATTTTATTATATGAGAAATATATATCCAGATAGAAAGTGGTTATTTGATAACCCTAAAAATATGATAAAATCTATAGGTGGTTGGGATAATATGATGAATGAACAATTTTATAAATACAGCATGACAAAAATTAATAATCAAAAAATTAACACACTTTATGCATCTTTTAATAAATTTTTAGATTCAAACTATCAAACTATAAATATTGAAGATACATCTAAAATTTAGCTTTCAAACAATAACTATGATTAATTATTTGGAAAAAAAAGCGAAACCAAATTAAATTGAGGATAAGTAAAAAATAAGGCAAACCTTTCAGATTTTTTTCTAAATGGTGTTCTGGAATGAAACCCATTTGTTAAAGCAACAATAATTGAGTTTTCATTTACAGGTATCTCTTTTGCATTGATTAAAAATTTTTGTGAGTCGGGATTTCTTTCATCAAATATCCATTTTTTATTATCTAGGAAAAAATTTAGATATTTCTGATTTATTTTATGAGAGCCCAAGGCATATTTAAAAGGGGAAGAGTCTTTGTCTACAGAGTTTGGAAAATAAATTATTTTTAAGTTTGGTAAGAACCTATCTACATGAAATATATTGTCACCTGGAAATTTTTTTTCAGGTAAATTTAATGCTTGAGTGTAAAAATAATGATAGTTTGGTTTTACTAAACATCCATAAATTTCTTTAGTAATTAGATTGCTTATTTTAATAAGTGAAGAATTTTGATTAATTTTTTTATCTATTTTCTTCATTATAATTGAATCGGATTTCAAATTATTAAGTTCTTTAGCCAAATTTGATTTAAAATGTAATTCAAAGTCGGTTTGGATATCTTTGTGCTCTTTTTGATTGAGAGCATTTTCTAAAATTAAAATTCCATTATCCTTAAGACTTTCAAATTTTTGCTTATCAAATATATTATTTGCAAAATTATATTTTATTTTTTCAAACGATACAGGTTGACTTTCAGAAAAAAATATTTCTTTGAATTTTTTATTCCTTTTAGCGAGAAGAATTGTAAATTTTATAACTATTTTCTTATATAGATTAGATTTCGAGTACCCAAACCTTAACCCTGGGTAATAAACTATTCTCTCATATATTATTTTAATTTTTTTAGGATTTGTGATTAATTTTAACCAATTTATTGGATTTAGTATGTCTTTTAACAAATTAAACATCATTAAGATTATATGTGATTATAACAATTAATAATAATTAATAATAAAAAACCCCACTATCAGAAAATAATGGGGTTTTTTTTAATACTATATCAATAACTTTAATGAAAATTTTTTTCAGTGCATAAATCAAGCCAATTGAGCTATTAGTACTGGTCAGCTACACGCATTACTGCGCTTCCACATCCAGCCTATCAACGTGGT
>MDTF01013350.1_pt1 | contig 42787 bp, 29 predicted proteins | sample 811191 | NCBI WGS metagenome assembly MDTF01 (sample SAMN05326649, study PRJNA326480) | marine metagenome | isolation source: seawater | place: Southern Ocean | collected 2011 | reverse complement strand
TGCACGTCAAGGAAAACGCTCGGGTGCTTGGGCAACAACGTATAGAAGCCAATCTAGTTTTGATGGCAACAAGAATGTGTTAGCGTCAAACAATTCAAACTTTGTAAAACCAGCACCTGGTGAAGCATTGTTAGTTTCTTGGGACGATGCAACGACTTTCTTCCATGAATTTGGACATGCACTGCATTTCTTTTCTTCTGACGTAACCTACCCTACTCTAAACAGTGGAGTTAGAGATTACACAGAGTTCCAGTCTCAATTATTGGAAAGATGGTTGGCTACAGATAGAGTTATCAATAACTATTTGGTACACAACAAAACCGGCGAAGCAATGCCAGCAGAATTGGTTGCAAAAATCAAAAAGGCAAGCACGTTTAATCAAGGATTTTCAACTACTGAGTATTTGGCTTCTGCGATTATGGATATGAAATTGCATTTAGCTGATCCCGCTAATATTGACATTGACAAATTCGAAAGAGAAACACTGGCAGAAATGAAAATGCCAAAAGAATTACCAATGCGACACAGAACCCCGCATTTTGGACACGTATTCTCTGGTGAAGGTTATGCCACTGCATACTACGGTTATATGTGGGCTGATGTGCTTACTGCTGATGCCTCTGAAGCATTTGCTGAAGCACCAAACGGATTTTACGATAAAGAATTAGCAGCAAAGGCAGTTAAGTATTTGTTTGCTCCTAGAAATGCAATTGACCCTGCAGAAGCTTACCGCTTGTTTATGGGTCGTGATGCTAAGATTGATGCATTAATGCGTGATCGTGGTTTTCCCGTAGCATCTGAGTAAGAACAAATTATTAGACAAATAAAAAGGGGCGTTCATCGCCCCTTTTTTGTTTTTAAAACTAAACTTTCATTGCTAAATTGCTTAGGAGCGATTGCACCGCGTTCGATTCGTGCCCCTATTTACCAAACTGAATCTACTAGATAGTCAACTGCCTTACTTATGATAAAACCACTCAATACATTCGGAAAAGGTTCTCAATTCGAACCGTGCTTAGCCTAATGCCAGCTGAATAAGAACCGAGAAAGAAGATTAACTGAACGTTAATTCTCTTTCTCGGTTCTTCTTAATCTTCCTTATTAAGTTGAGCTTCTTCGAGTGCTTTAGAAAGAGATTTAACTTTGGATTCGGAATCAATTAGAGCTTTTTCTGAGGTCTCTAGAGAGCGCTTCAAACCTTCAATCTCCTTTTCTGACTCTCCGTTCTTAACTTTCATTACTGCAACTTCATCGGTGCTCTTCCCTAATTCCAAACCCAATTTAGTGTTCTTCAGTAGCAGGTTAGTAATCTCGCTTATCTTATCATTTAAATCGGATTTCAGCCCAATAATACTTTGTAGCGATAGAATATGTGTGTCTTTGATATTTTTTAAATAATCTACTTTCATAACTCTATTTTTTAATTATTACGGTATCACCTGCCTTAATGTAGTGAGGATCGCTTAAATCATTATGACCAGCAATTTCATCGTGCTTGAATCCATCACTATGATATTCTTCAGCAATGCTCCAAAGTGATTCTCCTTCTTTCACTACGTGAACTAAATAATCCTGTTCAATACTTTTTCCATCTTCACTCATCTCGATCACTTCAAATGACTGGACTTGTTTTTCCAGTTCATTATTCCGCATCGCTAGAACTTCCTTTTCTGATTCTAGATCAGAAATAGTTTGAGCCTGTGCACTTATTTTCTCCTGAGAAGAAACTTCGTCGTTACTCGATTTTTCGAATTTAGGAGTCACCATAGTTGCAGACATAATCCAACCGAGCCCAATAAGAAGAGCAATTGTAAGTAGGATATTTACTGATTTTTTTCGTTTATCACGTTCTACTTCTGCAGCAGCAAGCTCGCGAAAGCCTTTTAACTCTGATTCACATTTTGGGCAGTTGGTGGCTTCTTTCGCCAAATCTGATTGGTGACAAACGGGACATTCCATAACTGATATGTATTTAAGTTAGCCACTAAGATTCGTATAATAAACGACAATAGCAAGTTTACTGAATACTATTTACCAGAAAATGAATGAGTTATGAGTTAAATTTCACAGCATTATATGAAAATTTTCTTCCCAATAAATAATGTAAACCACACAAAATGATTCTGAACAGAGCAGGCAACTGGAAATTAGTGGACTCCCCTCAGTAATTTACTGCAAAAGTTTCTAACTCTATTTTATTGCCCTTGGATAATCTGCTAATGAGGCGATTAAAGCAATATTAATAGCACTTAATAATAATAAATGAGCTAATTGATAGCTTAGGTAAAACAGCTACAATAAAGGTAAATTTCGAATAAAAATATAGATTTATCAAACCCTATGAATCAATATGATAAATAAATAGAGTCTTCTAAAAAAGAGAACTATTGGCTAACTCTTTAAAAATGAGAGGAGTTATAATCAACTATTATGGTATGGTTTCACCAACAAAATAAACTCAATTAAAAGGTATTAATTCCAGAAACGGGAATAGCAGTCCGAATTTAGGGATATATCGAAATATCACAAAGCCTACAATCCCTGTAAACAGTGGTTCTATAGGTTGTTTGGGCTGCATTGGTATTCGATTTGCTAAAATGGGAAAATAGAAAACACTCAATTATGAAAAAATTATATTTGATCGGAGTAATAATAAATTTCTTCTTTTGGATAAAACCCTCAGATGCTCAAACGCTTGAATTAGGTATTCTAACCTCCTTTGAGGCTTTTACTGGTGCAGGAGCAGTATCCAATGCAGGCAATCTTATTGCAGGAGATGTAGGAACAAATAATGGACTAATAACAGGGTTTGCGCTTCCAGCTTATTTAGACAGCGCATACAATAAGGATTCTATAACTGATCGCTGCAGATATGATTTGTTTAGGGTGTATATTCACCTAAACGATCTTTTTGTAAATTATCCTAGTACTCATTCTCCAACTTTTGGAAGTGGCGAAACTATTCCTCCTGGAGTTTACTCCTCAATTGGAGCTGGTTCTATAATTGGAGCACTTACTCTTGATGGAAAAGGAGATCCTAATGCATACTTTGTGATTAAATCTAATGGAGCAATGACAATAGGTGCAGGTGCAACGGTTACTTTAACTAATGGAGCAAAAGCATGCAACGTTTTCTATATTTCTGAAGGTGCTATTTCTGTTGCAGCAAATGCAGATATAAAAGGAACCTTGTTTGCTCATATTGGTGCCGTTAGTTTAGGAACAGGAGTTACCCTTGAAGGAAGAATGTTTTCTATTGAAGGCGCAATTTCTATTGGAACTGGCACCGAGGCAACTAAGCCAGTAGGAATTAGTACAATTCCAATATTTTGTGAAACGGATTGTGCACCTGCTCCTGCAGTTGATATTTTAGGAGTTCTTTCAAGCTTTGCCTTGTATACTAGTCTTGGGGCAGCAGCCAATACCTCTACCTCTGGAATTTATGGTAATATAGGATCCGATGGAGGAGCGTTAAGTGGATTTACTTCTTCTATTGTTTTGGGCTCTTTTTATAATGCAGACTCTGTTACATCACAAGCTAAAATCGATATAAATAATGCTTATGATTCGCTTATGAACTTGCCCAATACGGTAACCGGGCATGCGGCGGCTTTTGGATCTGGAGAAACTATAAGCCCTGGTGTTTATTACATCGGACTAGCAGGATCTTTAGCTGGAACAATGACCTTAGACGGTCAAAATAATTCTGATGCAATATTTGTTTTTAAAATTGCGGGAGCTTTTTCAGTAGCGGCATCAGCAAAGATGATTTTAACGAATGGAGCACGCCGTTGTAATATTTTTTGGATTGGTGGAGCTGGAGTTGCAACTGGAGCAATTAGTATAGGAGCTTCAGCTGTATTAAAAGGAACATTTCTTTCTCATAATGGAGCTTGTAGCTCAGGAGCAGGTGTGTTTTTGGCTGGTCGACAGCTGTCAACAGCAGGAGCAGTTAATACCAACTCAGGTATCATTTATAATAACCCAGTTTGCGTTACTTCTACTTCTTTGTCATTGGCTATTATAACAGCCGTGAACGATACAGTTGGTCTCGTTAATGGAACTACAGGTGGAACTAACGTTGTAAATGTATTAGCGAATGATAACCTAAATGGAAATACGATTACTATTGCTCAAGTTAATATAACAACAGTTGCTACTAATGCTAACTTGACATTAAATTCAGATGGTTCATTAGATGTATCTCCAAATACTCCTTTTGGAACTCAGACTTTAACCTATCAAATTTGTTATAAATCGGATACAACCAACTGTAAGTCAGCTTTAGTAACATTAGAGTCAGTAAGTTGCATCCAAACTCCTGAACCTGCAACTTCTTGTGACGAAACAGCCACATTTAATCTCATTACTTGTTCTTGGAGTATCCAAACTTCAGTATCTTTTATTGAAAATACAGTAGCTGGTCTTTCTAATGATGCATCTAGTTCATGGGGAATGTCTTGGGGAGATTACGATAACGACGGATACGATGATCTTTACGTAGCCGAATACAACCTAAACAAACCCAGTTACCTTTACCATAACAACGGTGATGGAACATTTACTAAAAATACTTCTGGGATTATAATTAGTGATAAAGGAAGTTCAATTGTAGGTACTTGGGGCGATTATAATAACGATGGCCTTTTAGACCTATTTGTAGCAAACAATGTTGGGGCACTGAACGCATTATACAAAAATAGTGGAGGTGGAAACTTCATCAAAATTACAACAGGAGCAATTGCTAACTACAGTGGATATTGCCACGGAGCAAGTTGGGTAGATTATAATGGTGATGGATATCTTGACCTATTTGTGACCGATTATATGCCCACAAAATTTAACCTTTTATACAAGAACAATAAGAACGGTTCGTTTACCAAAATCACGAGTTCACAAATAGTACAGGAAGCCAAGTATACCATAGGAGCTACTTGGGCCGATTATGATAATGATGGTGACCTAGATGTATTTATTCCTGCTACCAATGGTCAAGGTAACTCGATGTTTAAAAACGATGGAAACGGAGCTTTTGAGAAAGTGACAACAATTGGTATCGAGACTGATTCAGCAAATTCTGTAGGTTGCAGCTGGGGAGATTACGACAATGATATGGACTTAGATCTTTTTGTAACCAATACAAGTGGCCAGGATAACTTTCTTTACCGCAATAATAATGATGGAACTTTTACTCAAATTACAAGTGGAATTGTAGTTAATGATGGTGGACATTCTAGCAGCAGTAATTGGGTTGATTTTGATAATGATGGTGACTTAGACCTTTACGTTTGCAACGACCAGTCCGATGCTAATGTTATGTACACAAATGATGGAAGCGGCAGCTTCACAAAGTCTGCTAATCCTTTATCAGAAGACTTTGGGAACTCCTACTCACATGCCTGGAGTGATTACGACAATGATGGAGATATAGACATAATCATCGGAAATCACTCCAATGAGAACAACGTATTCTTCCAAAACAATCTTGCAAACTGTAACTCTTGGTCGTGCATCAAACTTACAGGTGCAAACTCAAACAACAATGCGATTGGAGCCAAGGTAATGGTGAAGGCAACATTTAATGGGGCTAGTATTTGGCAGATGAAAGAAATTTCAGCTCAAACAAGCGGTGGCGCGGGCAGTCAAAATTCATTGAAAGCCCTTTTTGGACTTGGGAATGCAACTTCTATTGATTCAATTGTCGTAGAATGGCCTACTGGATACCGACAAGTCTTGACAAATCAAAGCATAGACAATTGCATAAACATAGAGGAAGGAACAGGAATTCAGGTATGTGGAAAAGTTTTTCATGATGTCAACCAAGACTGTATTCAAGGAACTGGTGAAAAAGGAATACCTAGATTATTAGTTAAAGTGACTCCTGGGGATAGATATGTAACTACTGATGAAAGTGGGAATTATCAATTCTTTTTAGAGCCAGGAACATTCACTGTTAGTCACAAGCCAACAACTAGCTATTCAGCCACCTGCAATGCCAATGGATTTTCGTTAGCTATAAGCTCAGGTCAAACCTATTGCGGCAACAACTTTGGAGTCGAAACAAGTTGCACCAGCCCAGATTTAAGTATATCATTAGGAACCACCGCTTTAAGAAGAGAGTTTAAAAATGACTATTCTGTAGTGTATAGAAATTTAGGTGCATTTGATGCTTATAATGTTGATATTATAATCACATTGGACAATGAAATAATTCCAATTTCTAGTTCTATTGCTTGGAGCAGTTCTCAAGTCAATGCAAGTAATTCTATCTATACTTGGAATATCGATACTGTAAAGGCATTTACATCTTCCGATTTAACTATTGTTGACTCTGTTGATTTGAACGCTACTATGGGTTCTTTACTTTCAGTATCTGCAACAATTACTGATTTCTCAAATGATTGTGATACCAATGACAACAGTTATACAGATATAAATCCAATTGTAGGTGCTATTGATCCTAATGATCTTACTGTGTATCCACAAGGAGAAGGAAATGAAGGTTTTATCGAAAAAAAACAGGATTTAAAGTATAAAATTCGTTTTCAAAACGTTGGAACATATTATGCTCAAAATGTATTCATTACCAATGAATTACCGCAAGGAATCGATATATCGAGCATTACAGATGTAACCTCAAGTCACAAATACTTAATGTCCATTGAAGGACGTCAAATCACTTTTAGATTTAACAATATTCTATTGCCAGACAGTGGAAGGAGTGAAGAAGCTAGTAATGGGTTCATTACGTTTAACGTTCTTCCTAAAGCCAATGTGAAACAAGGTGAATTGATTCCAAACAAAGCTGATATCGTTTTTGATTTTGAAGCTCCGCTGGCTACAAACAAAGTATTGAATACCATTAAGTTTAATACTGGATCAGAAAACAGTCTGATAATTCAGCCTAACCCCGCTTCGAACCAAACTTTCATTTCTTTAGAATACAATCATTACCGCTTCATTGACCCAACAGGAATAACATCGGTAAAGATTTATGACATTATGGGAACTATTATTGCTGATGTGAATTACGAAATTGTGGAGCAAAAAATCAAATTGGATTGTAATATTCTTTCTGCTGGTACATATGTAGTTGTTGTCCAAGACGATGAAAACGGGCTGTTTACTGGAAAACTTATTATTCAATAAAAAATATTTCCTTAATACTAGAATACTGAATAATGGTCAGAATATCGATCCTTGTCCTATCCAAATCAATTCTACTTAAATAGTATTGAAATAAATAAAAACAGAACCAATTCAATAGCACATAACCAATGTATTTTTTCCTTGTTCGCTGTGCTACTGAAGTATCCGCTTCTTAGCTTACATGAAAACTGAGCTTATCCCTACTCTATTTCTCCAACTTCTCAACAATCAACCCAACATCCAATACAGGAAATAAAGTTCCATTGCCATTATTGTGTTCGAGTACAAATTGATGTGTCCCTGCTTCTAGTTTAACTTCAGCAAGAATCATATGTTCACTGTCCCAAATATCGTAGCCAGGTTCTCCAATGTAATCTCCTTTATCATCTCTAATTCTTAAAGCATAATCATTGGTATATAATTCACCACTTGGTGTTTTTTGAGATAAGGATACAGGTGCATCAGTTTTAGCAAAACCAGTTGCATAGCGGAATGTTATGTAAACATTGTATTTTTGAGAAGCATCTTCAATGTTTACATTAAAGGTCTTTTTATCGGCCTTGAGCCATTGTAAACCTTCTCCAGTTTCAAAGTGTTCGTTGTAAATTCTATTCGGATTACACCCCATAATTCCAATTGCAAAAACAAAAAATATTGCACTAAGTTTACTGCTCATTTTTTTAGATTTAATTTCAGTTTTGATCATTGCTCCTGATTAATTGCTGGTGAATAGGTAACTAATTTCATTTAAAGTATTTAACATTTTCAAAATATACTACTTTTACATGCTAAAACATAATATTATGAAACAAGGATTACGATTATTTTATGTGCTGTTTCTAGCAATAAGTATCCAACTTTCAGTCAGTGCGCAAGAGCCAGCGGTTCCTGAACACGAGAAGAAAGTATATCTCAATGATGGAAACACTTATGTACAAAAGAGTCTACCACTCTATTTCAAGTTCTCTATCTCTCCAGGTGGACAGCAATATGACTTAACTAGTAAACTAACTTCGAAATATGCAAATCCAATGTATTTGGATACTGAAGGCATAAATTATATGAGAAGCCGATATGCTGTTGATCCTGAAACGAAGAAGACAATTCAGCCTCAAAAAGAGATTATGTATGAATTGTATGCTGATGGTCTAGCTCCTGTTACACGTTTAAAATATGATGGCGCTCCTCGTTACAGAAGCGATCGTTTGTATTTTGGAAAAGGTCTGACGTATACATTGACTTCTAGAGACGGGGTTTCTGGAGTTGAGAAAATTCATTCTGCCGTAAATTCAACTACTTGGTCAGATTACTCTGCAACCAGCAATTTGGATAAAGAAGGTGAGTTCAACCTATCGTGGTATGCTCACGATAATGTTGGTAATGCGGAAGCATTAAAAAGTGACAAATTTGTAGTTGACCTTTCAGCTCCAACATCAAATCACACCATTGTAGGAATAGTCTACAATGGAACTATTCTAGCTCCTAGCACAAAATTCAATTTAGCTAAAACTGATAATCTATCTGGAGTAAACAGAACAAAGTTCAGTTTTGATGGTAGAGCAGAAAATGCTTACGGCGGAAATTTTGGTGTTGCTTATTTAAAAGATGGCGAGCACACATTATATTACTACTCAGTTGATAATGTTAAAAACACTGAAGAAAAACAAGCCTTCAAATTTTACTTAGATAAGATTCCACCAGTGGTTACTCATACAATCAATGGAGATGAATACAAAGGAAAAAACGGAGTTGCCTACGTTTCTAATAGAACTACCGTTAGTTTAGCTGCAACAGACAATAAAGCTGGTGTAAATAAAATTTACCACAGAACAGATCAAAAAGATCGTTTCGATTATTCTTCAGAAATTAAATTTCCTGATGTAAGAGGATCTCATTCTATAAAATATGATGCTACTGATAACGTTCAAAATCTTTCTCCAAATAAGTATTTGAATGTCTATATGGACAATGTTAATCCAACGACTGGAATCAGATATGGTTCTCCACAATTCTTTGCTCGTGATACTTTGTATATCAATAAAGCAACAGCGATTAAATTGTTCTCGAAAGATTACGAATCTGGAGTTCAAAAAATCGAATATCAAATTGATGGATCTGGATACAAGACATACAGTGAATTCACTATTCCAAATGACGGATACCACTCTATTAATTTTAAAACGACGGACAACGTAAACAACGAAGAGCAGGAAAAAACCTCAAATTGCTTTGTAGACAATGTTGCTCCAGAGATTTACAATAACTTTAGCATTCAGCCTATTGGTAACAAAAAAGAGCTGAAAGTTTATCCAAATTATACGCGTCTTTATTTAGGTGCAACTGATGATCATGTTGGTACAGAATCTATCATGTATAGTATTAACGATGCTCCATTGGCTTTGTATTCTTCAGCTCAAACCTTAGATATTTCTGAAAGAAACCGTTTCTTAAAGAAAAAGGTTAAGTACACAGTAAAGGTTGTATCTAAGGATAAATTAGGCAACACTTCTGAAAAAATCATTGAATTTTATGTTGGTTTAGCTACTGACTAATTATTCAAACTAAATTTATTTGAAACCTCCTTTGCTCTGCATTGGAGGTTTTTTTATGCGAAAAATCAACCGTAATTTCCGCGCAGACGAAAATATATGCCATTTAGGTTACAGATTCCTGCCTGCTCAGGAATGACCTTATCGTTGAAATTAGGTTGATTAAAATATTGAAATGCTGATTAGATAATTACTCAAGTTCAGCATAAGTGTTCATTATGGCCAAAAGTTAAGCTGAGGTTCTATACATTAGCATAATGGACAAAGCTATTCTAAAGCAAAAAATCATTTCTGAATTAGCAGAGACCAAATTGCGTATTGCGGAACTTAAAGAATTGACTAAACCAATTTCTCCAGAAAATGCAATCGGTAGAATTAGCCGAATGGATGCAATCAATAACAAAACGGTTAATGAACGGACTTTACGACAAATGGAGTTTAAATTTCAAAAACTAAATATAGCAATGGAAAAAATTGACGACTCTGATTTTGGCGATTGCAGACGTTGTGGGAATCCTATTCAAGAAGGAAGATTAATGTTATTGCCCGAGAATGCGCTATGCATACACTGCGCGAATTAACACAAATGACCTGCCTTTTTAGTTCTAGCTCTGTTTTACTGCTTTGAGGGTATTTTGCAATAGTGAAGCAATCGTCATTGGACCTACTCCACCAGGAACTGGAGAAATAGCAGAACATTTAGGAGCAACAGTTTCGTAGTCCACATCACCAACCAACCTGAATCCCGATTTTTTATTGGAGTCTTCTATTCTATGAATTCCAACATCCACTACTACTGTGCCTTCCTTAACCATATCAGCTGTCAAAAAATTGGGTTTACCTAAAGCAACAATAATGATATCAGCACTCAAACAAACTTCTTTCAAATTCGAAGTTCTACTATGCGTCAAAGTAACCGTGGAATTTCCAGGGGTAGAATTACGAGACATCAAAATAGACATGGGTGTTCCAACAATATTGCTTCGACCAATAACAACACAATGTTTTCCTGAGGTTTCTATATCATAGCGACCCAACATTTCCATTACACCATTTGGTGTAGCAGGCAAAAAAGTCGGCAGTCCCAATGCCATTCTTCCTACATTTTCTGGATGGAATCCATCTACATCTTTTTCTGGAGCAACACGCAATGTAACATTGTCTTCATTAATGTGTTTCGGTAAAGGCAATTGAACTATAAATCCATCAATTTCCGGATCGTTATTCAGCTTATCAATTGTTTGCATCAGCTTATCCTCTGAAGTATCGGCTGGAAGTTCAATCAATGTACTTTTAAAACCAACTCGCTCGCAAGCCTTTACTTTAGCATTTACATATGTTTGACTTGCACCATCACTCCCTACAAGAATTGCAGCCAAATGCGGGACTTTTAAACCGTTGCTTTTAAGTTGTTCTACTTCAAGAGCAATTTCATCTTTAATTGCTGCCGATGTTGCTTTACCATCTAATAAAATCATACTACTTCAATTTACATTCCTTTACCGGGCAATCCGCCTTTGAGGCCCGCCATCATTTTAGACATATTATTTTTATTACCCATCAATTTCATCACTTTTCTGGTTTCAGAAAATTGTTTGATGAGTTTGTTCACTTCCGGCACTTCAACACCACTGCCTTTGGCTATTCGTTTTCGACGGCTTCCGTTAATTATGGTAGGATTTTCTCTTTCTTCATCAGTCATAGAATAGATCATGGCTTCAATAGGTGTGAAAGCGTTGTCATCTATATCTACTCCTTTTAATGCTTTCCCCATACCAGGAATCATTCCTGCTAAATCTTTAAGATTACCCATTTTCTTAACCTGTTGAATCTGATTCAAGAAATCGTTGAAATTGAATTGATCTTTGGCTATTTTTTTATGAAGTTTTCTAGCTTCTTCTTCATCAAAATTTTCTTGAGCTTTTTCAACCAATGAAACGATATCGCCCATTCCCAAAATCCGATCGGCCATCCGCTTTGGATAGAACACATCAAGTGCATCCATCTTTTCACCAGTACCAACAAATTTGATAGGCTTGTCTACTACTCTTCTAATCGATAAAGCTGCTCCACCCCTTGTATCTCCATCCAATTTGGAAAGAATAACACCATCAAAATTCAATCGTTCATCAAACTCTTTTGCCGTGTTAACAGCATCCTGACCTGTCATAGCATCAACTACAAACAAAGTTTCAGCCGGATTAATGGCACGTTTGATTTCTTCAATCTCACGCATCATTTCCTCATCTACAGCCAAACGACCCGCAGTATCAACAATAACTACATTTTGTCCGTTTGCTTTAGCATAAGCAATTCCTTTTTTAGCTATGTCAACCGGGCTTTTGTTTTCTTTATCCGAAAAAACAGCAACTCCGACTTGCTCACCCACAACATGCAGCTGATCTATTGCAGCTGGACGATAAACATCACAAGCCACCAAAAGCGGATTTTTACTCTTTTTAGTTTTAAGAAAATGCGCTAGTTTGCCAGTATGTGTTGTTTTTCCCGAACCTTGTAACCCAGCCATTAAGATTACTGTAAAAGCATTGGATAAGTTCAGTTCAACCTCTTCTGAACCCATAAGCTCAGCCAATGCTTCTTGAGTTATTTTCACCATCAGTTGCCCTGGCGAAACTGCATTTAGAACATTCTGCCCTAATGCTTTTTCCTTTACTTCTTCAGTAAATGTTTTTGCTACTTTGTAGTTAACATCGGCATCTAATAAAGCTCTTCTTACATCTTTTAGAGACTCGGCAACATTAATTTCAGTTATCTGGCCTTGACCTTTTATAATCTTGAACGAGCGCTCTAATCTTTCTGATAAATTTTCAAACATATATATGTGCCTTTTACTTAACTTTTTGGGCCTAATTTAGATGAAATCAAAAGTAATAAATCTGAGTATTTACAGTTAATTTCATTCTACACATTTGGGCTTAAAATTCCTAATATTTTATGAATATCATATTAGTTGACGACGATTTTACTAATCAATTGTTACTTGCAAAATACTTTCAGAAAATTGGAGAAACTAACTGCTTACCAATTGGAACCGGAGAATAACGGATTTCATATATCGAGGAAAATTAAAACCGAAAATTGATTTCATTTTTCTTCACTTGATAATGTCTTTGTTAATGGGTTTGACTTTTTACAATAGTTTACTAAAAATAGAAAAAAATCAAATGTTACAATAATTTTACTTGCTTCCTCAAGAGATGCTAGATCTGAAGAGGAATTTCGCCCCTATAAACCTGTGCATCAATTTGTTAAAAAACCAATAACTTCGTAAAACTGACAGAAATTTACATGCGCTCTGGAGCATTTATGCCTAATAAGGTCAAACAAAAACCAATCGTTTCTCCAGCTTGTTTAGTTAATTCAATTCTAAAACTTTCTTGACCTGCGTTTTCGTCATCAAAAATTGGCATGGACTGATAAAATGAATTGTATGCCTTGACCAAGTCATATAAATAATTACAAAGCACTGCTGGACTATAATTAACGGCAGACTCTTCAATAATTTCAGGTAATTTTTTAACCAAACGCAGCACAGATTTTTCTTTTTCCTCCAATTCAAATTCATCAAAGGGTACCGATTTACGTTCTTTTCCTCTTCTTAATATAGCCTGAATTCTAGCATGGGTATATTGAATAAAGGGCCCTGTATTCCCATTAAAATCAATCGATTCTTCGGGATTGAATAACATTTTCTTCTTGGGATCAACCTTGAGCATAAAATATTTGAGTGCAGCCATTCCAATCGAATTATACAACACTTCTTTTTCGGTTTCTTCCAGATCTTCCAGTTTTCCCAAATCGGTAGTTATTTCCTTGGCCTTCTGACTCATTTCTTCCATCAAATCATCGGCATCAACGACTGTACCTTCTCTAGATTTCATTTTTCCAGTTGGCAAGTCCACCATTCCGTATGACAAATGGTAACAATTGGAAGCCCAAGAGTAACCTAGCTTTTCTAAAATCTTAAACAACACTTTAAAATGATAATCCTGTTCGTTTCCTACAGTATAAATTAGTTGTTTGATTTTCGGAAAATCCTCTAAACGCAACAATGCAGTGCCGATATCTTGTGTCATATAAACCGTAGTTCCATCTGCCCGGATAACCAGCTTATTATCCAAACCATCATTCGTCAAATCACACCAAACAGAACCATCTTCTTTTTTATAGAAAATTCCATTTTCAATATTATCCGTTACTTTATCCTTACCGTATAGGTAGGTATTCGATTCGTAATATAATTTGTCGAAATCGACACCCAATCTAGCGTATGTTTTATCAAAACCTGTATAAACCCAAGCATTCATGGTTTCCCAAAGCTGGGTAACTTTTTCATCTCCACCTTCCCACTTCATGAGCATAGCCTGAGCTTCTTGAATAATTGGAGCTTCCTTTTTTGCTTCTTCTTCAGTTTTTCCGCTTGCGGTCAGTTCTAATATTTCAGCTTTGTAAGCTTTATCGAATGCCACGTAATACTTACCCACTAGTTTATCTCCTTTTAATCCAGAAGATTCAGGAGTTTCTCCGTTTCCAAATTTTTCCCAAGCAATCATGGATTTACAAATGTGAATTCCTCTATCGTTTACGATTTGTGTTTTGTACACCTTATATCCCGCTGATTTTAGAATTTCACTTACAGAGTATCCCAACAAATTGTTTCGAATATGCCCAAGATGTAAAGGTTTATTGGTATTTGGAGATGAATATTCAACCATTAACTCTCCGCGACTTTCAGCTTTCGGAAGCCTAGAATTAATAGAAGACAGATTGCTCAACCAATTCGTCCAAAAAGAAGAAGTCAAGGAGATATTCAAAAAGCCCTTCACGACATTGAATTTTTCAATTTCAAGCACATTATTTACCAAAAGATTTCCCAGAGTTTCTGCAACCTCCTCTGGTTTTCTCTTTGCTATGCGTACTAATGGAAATACAACAATGGTAAAATCACCTTCAAAATCCTTTCTAGTTTCTTGAATTTGGATGGATTCAGCAATTGGAGCTTCGCCATATTGCTCTTGAAAAACCTTTGAAACCAATTGCTCTATTCCCTTAATCATAGCTTTATAAATAATGAGGTGCAAAAGTATACATGTCTTTAAACTCACCAGACTAAAAAAAAGACTGCGTTATTGGCATATAAATGCAATTATTGGAATCAAATTCAGTTTTAAAATATATTTTTACTGCTAATTTATTTATTGACTATCATACCTAAATATTACTTCAACATTATTCTAACTGCATTTGGTGGAATGCTTATGTCAAGCTGTTCATCAATTACAGGTGATAGTGGTGTACCTGTGCTAGAACAAGGCCAGATTATTTACAAGATTTCTTATCCGTATCTTGATTCTAATGATATCGGTCTAAGTTTACTACCAAAAGAAATGACGTTAATCTTTCGAGGTAATCAGTACAAAGCGGAGTCTATTGGAGGAATGGGATTATTTGCAGCAGGCTTTATTTCAAACAACGAAGAAAAAACGATGGATTATTTCATGAAGATAATCAGTTCTAAGTATGTTTCTAGATTTACTGAGAGAGGCGTGAAGCGTTTTCATGTCGATTTCCCGAGTTATCGCCTAGAAGATTTAGATTCAACTCGATCAATAGCTGGCATAAATTGTACTGCAACAAAAGTTATTTTCTACAACAATGTTGTTCCTGATTATATTATTTGGCACACCAATCAAATAAAATTAAAAAACTCGAATTGGTGTTCCCCGTTCCCTTTGATACCAGGAGTGCTCATGGAATATCAAGTCCAACAACAAGGATTGGTTTTAAAAATGACGGTAAGCTCTGTGGAGAGTGATTCAATTAGTCTCGATCAATTTAAAGTTCCTCTGGATTTTAATATTGTGTCCAACAAAACCTTGACTCGAAAAATGAAAGAAGCTTTCATGAGCTTTGACTACTAAATTGTAAACGTTTCCTTGTTTATAAATACCATTGCAATCCCAACGTTTATGGGGTTAAAGGCGTGCTTAATTGTTATTTTTGAGACTTACGGAAAGTGCTTAAATGGCCAAGAAACAAAAGGAAAATTCAGTTAAAAAAGGGGGCTTATTAAAAAGGCTTAACCCTTTACCTCCAATTAGCCGAATGCTTTCAAACGAAAAGTTCAGAACTATCACTGGGCTTATACTTATCCTCAGTTCATTTTATCTTTTAATTGCTTTTATCTCTTTTCTATTTACATGGAAAAGTGATCAGGACTTATTGTTCGGCTCTTGGAGTAAATTACTGGTTAATCCTGATATTGAAGTTGCGAACTGGTTAGGTAAAATTGGAGCAATTACTTCGCAATTGTTTATCAATGAAAGTTTTGGAGTAGCATCCTTTCTTATAGTGGCTATTCTGTTTTTATTAGGTGTAAAAACTTGGCTGAATATTAGTCTAATGCCATTGACAAGGACTATAAAAAATACTCTTTTCATAATCATTTGGACAAGTGCTTCCCTCTCCTACTTCATCGACTCTGATTATTTATTCGCTGGAGGAGCAAGTGGATATTATATGAATGAATGGCTGCAAAGCGTAATTGGTTCAGCTGGAACTATACTCTTTTTGTTTTTTGCTTTAGTTATCTATTTTATTGTTTCCTTCAATTTCTCTCTTCGCAAAACATGGGCAATGATGAAGCGATTAATGCTAAAAATTATTCCCAATTATAACCACGAAGAACCAGCAACAGAAAAAGAGGTTAGCAACTTGGTGAACACTGAATTCGAGAACATCAATGCAGATAACTTAGAGAAGGAATTAGCAGAATCCTCAGACCCAGCCAATAATTCAATTGCAACTACTGAACTTTTTTATAACGAAGAGAAAGCAGAAAAAAGTGCAACAGAAACTGAATCCAATGGTTTGCAAATGGAAGTGCAAGCACCCATTGAAGAAATAGCTCATGCTGCGAGTGATGAATTAGAAATAACTGAAGAAAGTGCAGAAAGTGAAGACGATGATTTGGGAATGGAGCTCGCCGTTGCTGAAAATACAGAAGAAACACTATCTGAGCGTGATGTAAATAAATTGCTAAAAGAGCACGGTGAATATGATCCAACCTTAGACTTATCTAAATATAAGTTTCCAGGTATAAATTTACTTGCGAATCATGGCGATGGAGAGATTGAGGTAAACCGCGAAGAACTGGAGGCCAACAAAAACAAAATTGTAAATACTTTGAGTAATTACAAAATTGCGATTGATAAGATAAGTGCTACTATAGGACCAACCGTTACGTTGTACGAAATAGTCCCTGCTCCCGGAGTTCGTATCTCCAAGATAAAAAACTTGGAGGATGATATCGCCCTAAGTTTAGCCGCGCTTGGTATTCGGATTATTGCCCCAATTCCTGGCCGTGGAACTATTGGTATTGAGGTACCAAATCAAAACCCTGGGATAGTTTCTATGAAGGCAGTTATTGCCAGTGAAAAATTCCAGAGTTCTAAAATGGAATTGCCCCTAGCCTTAGGTAAAACAATTAGCAACGAAACCTTTGTAACCGACTTAACTAAAATGCCTCACTTACTTATGGCGGGCGCAACTGGTCAAGGAAAATCGGTAGGATTAAATGCTGTGTTGGTTTCTATACTCTACAAAAAACACCCCTCTCAAGTAAAGTTTGTATTGGTAGATCCTAAGAAAGTGGAGCTTACCTTATTCAACAAAATAGAGCGTCATTTCTTAGCAAAACTGCCGGGTGAAGAAGAGGCCATTATTACAGATACATCGAAAGTTGTTGCTACCTTAAATAGTCTTTGTGTTGAAATGGACAACCGTTACGAAATGCTCAAAGAAGCTCAATGTCGTAACCTAAAAGAGTACAATAAGAAATTTGTTGAGCGTAAACTGAATCCAGAAAACGGTCACAAATACTTGCCTTATATTGTGGTTGTAGTTGATGAGTTTGCCGATCTTATTATGACTGCTGGTAAGGAAGTTGAAACTCCTATTGCGCGTTTGGCTCAATTGGCACGTGCTATTGGCATTCATTTGATTATTGCTACCCAAAGACCTTCGGTCAACATTATTACAGGTACTATTAAAGCAAATTTTCCTTGTCGAATAGCCTTTAGAGTTACGGCTAAAATTGACTCTAGAACGATTTTGGACGCTGGTGGCGCCGATCAGTTAATAGGTCGTGGTGATATGCTTTTTAGCAATGGAAACGATTTGATTCGTATTCAATGTGCATTTGTAGACACTCCTGAAGTAGAAGAAATTACGAACTTTATTGGAAACCAACAAGGATATCCTGACGCACTTATACTGCCCGAATTCGTGGGAGATACAGAAGGAAGTCAAGCGACCTTAGAAGATGAAGATAGAGACATATTATTTGAAGACGCTGCCCGAGTGATTGTAATGCACCAACAAGGCTCTGCTTCCTTGTTACAACGTAAATTAAAACTTGGTTACAACCGTGCTGGTCGTATAGTAGATCAATTGGAATCAGCTGGAATTATAGGCCCCTTCAAAGGCTCCAAAGCACGTGAGGTTTTGATACCTGATGAGCTTTCTTTGGAACAGTTATTGAATAGGGGTAAAGAAGATATTTAAAACTATTAGAAATGAAATACTTAACACTTACTTTAGCCCTTTTTGGACTCTCTACTTTTGCAAATGCTCAAAGCAGCGATTTGATTCCAAAGGACCCGGCAGCCAAAAAAATTCTAGATAAACTGTCGGCTAAAACTAAAACCTTTACAACAATTACTGCCAACTTTGATTTTAAGTTGGTAAATGAGGCTGAGGGTTTAAACGATACTCAATCGGGATCGATTATCCTTAAAAACGACAAGTATATCGTTGATGTTGGTGAACAACAAATTATAAGTAATGGAACTTTAGTTTGGACCTATTTAAAGGATGTAAAGGAAGTTCAAATATCTGAAGTGGATGAAGACGACGAAGAGTCTATGCTAAATCCTACTACTATATTTACCATGTATGAAACAGGATTTAAATATGTAAAAGACGATGATAAAACTATTGCGGGAACTGCAGTGAACGTTATTAGGATGTACCCATTAGATCCTTCTGAAAAACCTTTTCATACGGTGATTCTTAATGTGGATAAGACTAAAAATCAAATACACAGTATTGAAATAAAGTCTAAAGACGGAAATACTTTTATTTATACGATCAAAGATTTTATTGGCAATAATGCATACGCAGATACTAAGTTTGATTTTAAAACACCAGCAGGAGTAGAAGAAATAGACTTGAGGTAAGTTCTAAAAGAACAGACAACTATTTGAAGCCCTTATGGAGAAATCCATAAGGGCTTTTTTATTTTTAAGCGCTGCTATAAATTTTATCCATTTTATTAAGCACTTATAGTCGATTATAAGCGTTTATACATTTTTAAACGGATAACTGCATTATCCAATATTAAAGAGGGCTGTAAGCGTTATATGGATAAAAAAAATGGAAATTAAATCAACTCAGCCTTTGAGCCTAAAACATACAGAGGGTTTATGCTAAGTTACGGAGTTGAATTAGTACCAGTAATATTAAATTTGATACTAAAACTGACCCAAGTTCCTCTGTCTTGAGCAGTACCTGTTCCTTGAGTAGTTCCTGAAAACAATCTACGATTGATAGTGGCTCCTGGAAAACCTCTTAAATCAACATCGGGGTGCTGATACAGCGTATTTCCATAATTGTTTGAGTCTACTGTAACATTATAATTTAGAGTTCCAGTAGCATAAAAGCCGCAATGGATATTTAGGACAACTACTCGACCGGGATTACTGGTTGAAAAAGCATCTGCCCGTCTGTGGCCATCTGCATCAAAACCTGCCGCTTGACCAGTAAAACCTTCAAGAACTGCATTTTTATTTTCTGCTTTGTTCTTCTCCATAATCTGAGCGTTTACAGATACAGATGTTAGAATAAAAAGGACCAGAATTTTTATTTTCGTAATTATAATTTTTAAGTTATTATCGATGACAGCAGAATTATCAAGTATTTTTAATTTGGATAAAACAATTTTAAGTAAATAACTGCAATCAAACTCTACTAATGCACATTACTTCAAAAACTCTACATTATAATCGGTAAACTCGGTAGGCATCTTTTCAGGAATATTGGACTCTCCCAACATTTGCTTAACGTCTATTTCTATAATTCGACAAATAGCAGACATAGGAGTATCGGCTGCTCTATTCTCGAACGGGTCTTCAGTTATGTGCCCTGATTTATCTAGAATATAAAACACAAAAGATATACCCATTGCCATTGGAATAGCAGACCAACCCATGTCTTCAACCAAAATACAAGGCAATAGAAGGATGAAAACCCAAAGGAATACCTGCGTAAAATAAACGTAGTAATAAGGAAACACTGTTCCTTTAATACGCTCAGCCATTCCCTGCAAATCCATCATAGTTTTCAAGGATTCTATAACTTGCTTTTGCTCAATATCTGAAATACGGCCTTCATTTTTCATTTTACCAATTTCCTCCGCTTGAATCCGTAAAAATTGAGTAGCCGGATTCGCCCATTCTTTGGTTTGATTGTATTCTTCAACAGATAAATATTGTTCTATTTCTGAGGTATCGGACTGTTTTCTAAGCTGTAACTTAACAGAATTCAACCAAGCCAAATGCCGATAGATAATTTTTCGGCTATCTGCATTTTTATGAATTAGCGCAATAAGTTCAAACGAAAAGGAACGACTTACGTTTACTATTCCTCCCCAAATTTTTCTTGCTTCCCACCACCTATCGTAAGCTGAATTGTTTCTAAAACCTAAGAATATCGCTAATGCACCACCCAGAATACTAATAGGTACCGCTGGCATATGAAGATTCACATCTAAGTACTTGTACAGATAGAATACGGCAAAATCGATCGACAGAAAAATTAGTATCGCTTTATAGTTGTATCGTATAATTCCAATGAAGCGTTGAAATCTATTGGTAGAGAATTGAATGATCATGATTCGAAATTAAGAAGTACTGCTTAATATTCAACGAACACCCTAAACTTGTTTCAGGTGATAGACAAAGCGTTTAGTGAAACCGTGTTAATCTAATATTGAAACTGTAGCATTGTTTAGACTCAAAAAAACTGATTCTATAACTTATTTCTTTTCTCTTGGCTTTATCATTAGTCGTAACGACTGATCATAAGTAATGTAACTCCATATCCAATTCAAGAATACAAATACTTTGTTTTTGGTACCTAAGATGGCCATCAAATGGACAAACAACCACATCAACCAAGCTATGTGGCCTTTAAGACTTCCCACAGCTAAATCGGCTACTGCTAAGTTTCTACCTACAGTAGCCATAGAACCTTTATCGAAATACTTAAAAGCTTTGAGTTGTTTTTTTAATCGCAGGTTATTCAAGTTTTTGGCAACATTCTGTGCTTGCTGAATCGCCACTTGTGCCACTTGTGGATCTCCTTTAGGGTTTTCAGCGGTAATCATTAAAGCCTGATCTCCGATTACATAAACGGAGTCTGAAAATTTAGTTTGGGAAAATTCATTAACCAATATTCTACCTGCAGGACCTATAGTATCCTCAGAAAAGCCTTTTACTGAATTGGCTTTAATTCCTGCTGCCCAAAGCAAGGTTTTAGAAGACATTTTTTCTCCACCTTTAAGCGAAACGGTAGTTCCATCAAAGTCTTCAACCAAACAATTTAGACGCACCTCAACTCCAAGTTTCTTCAAATAACTTAGACTTTGTCTCCCCGCATAATCAGACATTCCATTCAACAAACGTGGAGAGCCTTCCAACAAGGAAATCGTCATTTTAGTAAAATCGAGTTCTGGATAATCTTTCGGCAATACAAACTTGCGCATTTCAGCTAAGGCACCAGACAATTCTACTCCTGTCGGACCTCCGCCTGTGATAACGATATTCATTAGCGCTTCTTGCTCTGTAGGATCTGAGGTATTTAACGCTTGCTCATAATTCTCAAGTACTGCGTTTCTAAGGTACAATGCCTCTGAAACCGATTTCATTGGCACTGCGTATTTTTCCAAATTCGGGTTTCCAAAAAAGTTGGTGGTTCCTCCTAGAGACAATACTAAATCATCGTACTCAATAGAGCCTATATCTGTTTCAATTGACTTTGATTCCCAATTTACGTGTTGAAGACTGGCTACTCTAAAATGAACATTCTTCCTTTTCTGCAAAATTTTACGAATAGGAAAAGAGATGGAACTGGGTTCTAGACCAGCAGTTGCAACTTGATAAAATAAAGGTTGAAATTGGTGGTAATTGTTTTTGTCCAGCAGAATTACTTGAAAGTGTTTCGCCGAAAGCGACAATACCAATTTTATTCCAGCGAAGCCTGCTCCTACTATCACAATTCTTTTTCGTTGGTTGCTAGCTGGAATATTATTAATCTCGTTCATGTGCTGTTCTATATTAGGGCTACAATATTAATGTTTAAATAAAAGAAAAGAAAAAGCATTAGCCACAGTTGCATTCGTATTGCCTTGCCACATATATACTTCTAAGGTACTTCCTGTAAATTCATAGGTTGCAGTTCTTCCGTTGCTATTTGCCTAGGTTACAACCATTGCTACTCAAGTCTGTTGACTCACAACTGCAACTCCGGTAATGGTAATAATATATTTTCCTGTTGAAGGGCTTCTTTCCAATTAAATGTGACTGGACGTGATTTCAGCACACCGTATAATGCCACATTAATACGCACAATATTTATTTTAGCTCTAATCCAATTCAGCCAATCTAAATAACGAAATACTATCTAGAAGTATATTCTAAATTTACACCGTGAATAAACATAATTCCACTGTTGGTATCCGATGAATTCGTCCCTTGTCTTCTCAGATAAAAATGCAGAACTTTTTCTGTAGAGTTCATAGAAATAGAATGGCTATATTCCTTCAATCCATATGCAGTTGAAGAAACACTTAACGAAACTGTGCTGCTGCTTGTCCCTGTTCTAGTTGATGAATTCTCAACTAATTTTGCACTCCCAAAGCGAAAGGAAATATTTCCCGAATTAGTACTATTACTATACATTAATTTGATTTTCACACCTGTACCAGCAACCCAGTCACTTGGAAGAGGCACAGACATTGCAATTTGACCACTTACATTGGTTGCCATTTCAATAACTGGAAGTCCCCAGCCTCCCACGGTATTTTTCTTAGTTGTTGAACCGGTAAATGCTTCCGTTGGAAACATACCTGGTGCAATTACAATACTCCTGGTAACATTTGGCATCGGCGCAATCCAATTTGCATTTCCTGCGCCATCGGTTGCCAATACTTGACCAATTGTACCATCCGTGTTTGGATAAATAACATTGCCCAGTTTCAACTTGCCAGAGGTAACAACTGAATCAATGGAACTGTTACCTAATTGAATAGTATTTGAGCTTGAAACTTTTGCGTTATATCCTATAGCTATGGTATTGTTCAACGCTCCTGCTGTTAGATCTGCCCCATATCCAATAGCTGTGTTATGCCTTCCTGTGGTGTTCTTCTCTAGGGCATATGACCCAAAAGATGTGTTATAATTTCCTGTGGTATTGTTAAATAGGGCAAATATTCCTGAGGCTGTGTTATAACTTCCTGTGTTCTTATAAAGGGCTTCATATCCTGAGGCGGTGTTATAACTTCCTGTGGTGCTCGTATATAGGGATCTCCGTCCCGAGGCGGTGTTATAACTTCCTGTGGTGTTTGCTTTTAGGGCATATTCTCCTGAGGCTGTGTTAGAGCTTCCTATGGTGTTTGAATTTAGGGCATTCGTTCCTAAGGCTGTGTTGCTAAATCCTGTAGTGTTTGAAGATAGTGCTTCATATCCTGAGGCTGTGTTTTTAGCTCCTGTAGTATTTACATTCAGGGCATACACTCCTGCGGCTGTATTATAACTTCCTGTGGTGTTCTTATTTAGGGCATTCGTTCCTGCGGCGGTGTTGCTATTTCCTGTGGTGTTCTTCTCTAGGGTTGCATATCCTGAGGCTGTGTTTTGAGTTCCTGTGGTGTTTGAATATAGGGCACTCCGTCCTGCAGCGGTGTTATTATTTCCTGTGGTGTTGCTAAATAGGGCAAACATTCCTGAGGCTGTGTTATAGTTTCCTGTGGTGTTTCTATATAAAGCTTCATATCCTGAGGCTGTGTTTTCTTTTCCTGTGGTGTTTCTAAATAGGGCATATGACCCTGAGGCTGTGTTATAACTTCCTGTAGTGTTTTTATTTAAGGCATATATTCCTGAGGCTGTGTTGTAGTTTCCTGTGGTGTTCTTCTCTAGAGAATAACTTCCTGAGGCTGTGTTATAACTTCCTGTGGTGTTAGTATATAGGACATTCCGTCCTGAGGCAGTGTTTTTATTTCCTGTGGTGTTTTTATATAGGGCAAAATAGCCTGAAGCTGTGTTATCATTTCCTGTTCTGTTTACATGCAGGGCACGCTCTCCTACAGCTGTGTTATGCGCTCCCGTTGAGTTTCCGTATAGGGTGTGGTATCCCAAGGCTGTGTTACCACTTCCTGTGGTGTTTAAATATAGGGCTTGCTGTCCTGAGGCTGTATTTTGATTTCCTGTTGTGTTTGAAGTTAGGGCTAGATAACCTGAGGCTGTGTTATGTCTTCCTGTGGTGTTATTATATAGCGCACGTTCTCCTGAAGCTGTGTTATAACTTCCTGTGATGTTTGATTTTAGGGCATTCATTCCTAAGGCTGTGTTGCTATTTCCTGTGGTGTTTGAAAATAGGGCATTTGTTCCTGAGGCTGTGTTTTTAGCTCCTGTGGTGTTTACTTTTAGGGCAAACACTCCTGAGGCTGTGTTATAACTTCCTGTGGTGTTCTTATTTAGAGATTCATATCCTGAGGCTGTGTTTTGACTTCCTGTGGTGTTCTGCTCTAATGCATACCCTCCTGAGGCTGTGTTATAAATTCCTGTGGTGTTATTATATAGGACATTCCTTCCTGAGGCTGTGTTATTATTTCCTGTGGTGTTTGAAAATAGGGCAAAATATCCTGAGGCTGTGTTATCATTTCCTGTGGTGTTTGAATGTAGGGCACTCCGTCCTGCGGCGGTGTTATTATTTCCTATGGTGTTGTTAAATAGGGCTAGATAACCTGAGGCTGTGTTATAGTTTCCTGTGGTGTTTCTATATAGAGCTTGAAATCCTGAGGCTGTGTTATAGTTTCCTGTGGTGTTTGATTGTAGGGCCTGAAATCCTGAGGCTGTGTTATGTTTTCCTGTGATGTTTGAATATAGGGCACTTTGTCCTGAGGCTGTGTTATAACTTCCTGTGGTGTTATTTTCTAGGGACGCAAATCCAATAGCTGTGTTAGACCTTCCCGTATTGTTTAAATATAGGGCATATGATCCTGAAGCTGTGTTATTATCTCCCGTGGTGTTTTTATATAGGGCATATGCTCCTGAAGCTGTGTTATCACTTCCTGTGGTGTTTATAAATAGGGCATTTGTTCCTGAGGCTGTGTTATAGCTTCCTGTGGTATTTGATTCTAGGGCATATGATCCTGAAGCTGTGTTTTCATTTCCTGTGGTGTTTGAAGTTAGAGCGAGATAACCTGAGGCTGTGTTATAATTTCCTGTGGTGTTTGATTTTAGGGCATATGATCCTGAGGCTGTGTTTTGTCTTCCTGTAGTATTTTGCAATAGGGCATTAAATCCTGAGGCTGTGTTATCGCTTCCTATCGTATTTTTATTTAGGGCATTTATTCCTGAGGCTGTGTTATAACTTCCTGTGGTGTTTGCCTCAAGGACATATGATCCCAAGGCTGTGTTATTACTTCCTATGGTATTTGCATTTAGGACTTCGTATCCTAAGGCAGTATTTCCAGCAATATTCCCAGAACCTAGGCCAATTTTAATACTATTTACAGTTAAGTCAAAAGCACCTAGATTCACCGCTTGTATTGCGCCAATGTATGGAACTACTCCAATGGTATCTGTATCTTGAAAACTTAGATTTCCACTACCATCAGTAACCAATACTTGGCCATTTGTACCATCCGTGTTTGGATAAATAACATTGCCCAATTTTAATTTACCTGAAGTAACAACTGAATCTATGGAACTACTACCTAATTGAATCGTATTGGAGGCTTTTACAATGGCTCCTGCACCAATAGCAGTTGCATATGAGAGATTCGTATCTGCAACATCTGCATTACTTCCTAAAGCAGAATTGTCAGATCCATTTTTATTAGATTTTAATGAGAACCGACCAACTGATGTATTAAATTGTCCTGTTGTGTTTGACCCTGATGACTCTGCTCCTATGGCTGTGTTACCATTTGCATTAGCCTCCTGTAGTGCAAACCTACCAATGGCTGTATTCTCATTTCCTACTTTATTAGATTGCAGAGCTTCTTGTCCAATAGCACTATTTAATCCACCAGTAGTATTTTTATTTAAAGCTCCGATACCGATACCCACGTTATAAGACCCAGTTGTATTATCTCTAAATGATTCATTTCCAATACCTACATTATTCTTAGCACTATTAGTACCACTTTTAACAAGATTATTTGGTTTAGAGCCTATTATTAAATTGAGATTAGTGTCATTATAAGCATCTGAAAGAGAGTCAATAGAAATGCTCTGTATTTGAAATAATTTATTTAACGCTATGCCTTGTCCGTCCGAAATTAGAAGTGAATCATTAGATACATTTATTAATATATTCTGAAGCTCATTCGTTAGACTAGAGTCTCTGAAAGCTCCAGTATATAAAATCGATACTGAATCTTGCGTATCTTTTAAATCATTTTCCGCTTGATTTAATCTACTACTGTCATTCTGAATCCTAAAGCTATTACTTTGTCCTGTAGAATAATTAGTTGCCGATGAGTCACTTAAATTCTGGAGTCTTAATTTTAATGCTGCCTGATCTAATATATATTGGGCTATATGAGCCTTAAGACGAGTGTCTATATCGTATATTCCTAAATAAACCTTCCCTCCATTTGTTAGTTGCAAGGTATCATTGACCCCAAATGAAAGCAATTGAGTATCTGTGTTATCCAAATATGGAGATAAGTCAATTAAAGTAGAAGCTGAGTTCATAGAGATTTCAAGAATGTTTCCAGATAAAGATAAATCTTGAATCTCATTTAGAGGATTTGCATCAGCATCATTGATGTTTTCAACATTTTTCGCATACATCGCATATGGTACCGACAATAGTTGAGATTCACCAAAGGTCAAGAAGGTGCTTCCTTCATTATCACTAAATTCTATTTTAATAAAAAACGGATTAGAAGTAGACTTCCCCCAATTGATACTCGAAAAAGTATTTTGAATTGGAATCCCATTACCAATTGTAAGGTTAATAAGCCCTATTATATTAGTAACTGTTGCATGGGTTTCAATATATCCGTTTACAAGATCACCTTTTTGATAAATAGTCATTTTTAGACTCACATTCTGGCTGCTTAATATAGATCCTGAACCATCTCTTAAAATCGCTTGGTAACGAATTCCCTCATAAGCAGACTGTGCACTCATATCTAAAGTTAGCCAAATAAAAATTGCAACAAGAGCAGATTTTAAAATATGGTTAAAATTGAAATTCATATTTATTAGATTTTGATGATTCTAAATGTTTTAATTAATTCTTGGTCCTTGGTTATATTCAGAAGGTAACTTCCCGGAGGTAAAGAGGATAATTCTAACTTGTTTTCGGCTTGCTCTAAATCCCCCTCTGCAACTTCTTTAAAGGTTAAATCTAATATCCGATACTGAAATAATTCGATACCCGAAAAGTCAGGAAATGATATATTAAGACTTCTTGAATATGGATTTGGAAAGACCTCAATTCTAACAGTTTCGGGAGTATATTCCCAGACTGCAACAGCGTTCCATTCAACTTGATGAAATCCTTGAGTGACAAAGTAATAACGATTTCCTTGAGTAATTGAAATTGTTTCTCCAACCGTGTAAGAAAGCTGATAATTATCGACTCTAACATCTTCGCTAGCACTAGAAAGTACTTCTAATCTACTTTCTTGAGCAATTCCAACAAAGAGAGCGATAAATGAAAACACAAATAAAATAGGTAATACTTTTAATTTCAAACTATTGAGTAGTTTTTATTTCTTGAAACAGAATATTAATTTAATCATTTTTAGATTTTAAAATGTACGCAAATAAACCAAATAAAACTCTTGAAAAAATACTTAATACGGAGTATTAATTATGGAAGAGGAAAGTACATTTGAAAAGTGTGGTGCATTATAGATATTGAAACAACTGGCGTAAGCAAACATCGTGGAAAAATTACTGAAATAGCGATTTACAAACACGATGGAAAACAAGTTGTTGACGAGTTTGTAAGTTTAATAAATCCAGAAACGAGTATTCCTCATGATATAAGTCGTTTAACTGGAATTACCAACCAAATGGTTGCCGATGCACCGCGATTTTATGAAGTAGCCAAGCGGATTCTGGAAATAACAGATGCAGCCGTTTTTGTGGCGCATAATGTCAATTTTGATTTCGGATTTATGGAAGAAGAATTTGACAGACTGGGCTACGATTTTCAGCGCAAAAAATTATGTACAGTCAAACAGAGCAGATTGCTTATTCCTGGACACCGCTCCTACTCTCTTGGGAAATTAACGAGTGAATTGGGGATTAATTTAGATGGTCGACATCGTGCAGCTGGAGACGCAAAAGCCACCGTAAAACTGTTCGAATTACTCTACTCTATTGATCCTGAATTTGGACTTAAACTCAAACCAAAAATTCAGCTATCTAACTACTTGCACTCAGAATTAGATCCGGAAAAAGTATTGAATATTCCAAAAAAGATTGGAGTGTATTATTTGTACAACACAAACAAAGACGTTATTTATGTTGGAAAAAGCACCAACCTTCGCACTCGGTTATTCAATCATTTAAGACAACCAAAGACTCAAAAAGCAATAAAAATGCATGCCGAAGTTGCGGATATTTCATACGAAATTACGGGATCTGAAATTGTGGCCTTACTGAAGGAATCGCAAGAAATAAAAAACCTAAAGCCAAAATATAACGTAGCACTTAAGCGCAGTTCATTTCCTTTCGGAATTATTGAAGAACATGATTTATTTGGTTACCATTTGCTAAGACCAGTAAAACTTGAAGCGCATCATAAGCCAATTTCTACTTTTTCTAGTATAGCAGAAACTAAAAGCTATTTGGAACTATTTTCTCAGAAATTTGGACTGTGCTTAGGTATGATTGGTTTGCAAAAATGCAGCAGAGGTTGTCTGTTTTTTGGAACACAACAATGCGAAGGCGCTGCGCTGTGTCATGAAGAAGCAGACACCTACAATTTAAAAGTCGAAAATGCATTAGAAAATCTGCGGTTTATCAATCGAAACCTATTGATTATTGAACCAGGACCTGAAAAGAATACGAAACATGTTATTGCTATTGAAAATGGTTCTTACCTTGGGATTGGTGAACTATCGGAAGAAGAAAATCCTTCTATTTCAGAAATTTTGGATAGCATCAAAACCATGCAAGACGACAAAGACTCGCGAGGAATTATCGGCCATTTTATAAGAACCAACAAACTGAAAAAAATTATGGAATTTAATCGAGAAACAAATACTGTTTCGAGTATTTAGGCGAATTAAGGTCAATTATTTTACAAAAAAAAGCCCCATAAACAAACGTTTACAGGGCTTCAAAATATTGTGTAAGAATCAGAATCTAGTTTCCGCTAGAATCTCTGTTTACTCTTAATTCTCTTCCATTATATTCTTGATCAGTAAATGAAGAACTCATTTTACCAGAATGCTTTTTATCGATATCGAAATAAGCATTTAGGTTACGTAAACGAATATCGCCTACTTCTTCACCTTTAATACCCGTTTTCTCTGTCAAATAAGTACGCAATTCAGATTCGTTCATACCGTCTTTTCGTCCTAAGTTGATGAAAAAAGTAACGTCGTCTCCACTCAAGGATTTTGGCTTACGTGATTCACGTGCTCCTCTATCACTTCTATCATCGCTTCTTGGGGATCTATCTCTATCACCTCTTCCACGATCGCGATCTCCACTATCTCTTCTATCACCTCTTGGAGCTCTATCTCTATCGCGTCCGCCTTCACGACCACCTCGATCTCTATCTCGACCTCTTCCGCCATCCCTATCGTTTCCTCTTCCTGGGCGACTTGTATCGTTAAGGTCAGCTTGATCGGTAGTATAATTCAGTTTATTCAATTCGTGACTCACCAATTTTTCAATCAGCATATCAATGTCCAATCCTTCCCAAACCTTATAAGCAGTATCCAATAATTCTTCAGATAAATGAGTTGAAGCCTCCGTGTCTGCAATAGACTGAAACCAACCTTTCATTCTGTTCATTTGAACATCTTTAACGCTAGGTACTGGAATTTTTTCGAACGTAATTTTCAGACGATCTGTATATTGCTTTAGTGTTCCAGCTTCTCTGCTGTTTACAAGTGCCAATGAAATACCTTTTTTACCAGCACGTGCAGTTCTTCCAGAACGATGTGTGTAATACTCTCTAGAATCTGGAAGTGAATAGTGAATTACGTGAGTAAGGTTGTCTACATCAATTCCACGAGCAGCGACATCAGTTGCTACTAATACTTGTAATTCATGATCCTTAAATCTACGCATTACACGCTCACGCATTGTTTGCGTCATATCACCGTGCATTGGCTCTACTCTGTAATCGTCTTTCGCTAATTTTTCAGCTACTTTTTGTGTGTCAATTTTTGTTCGGCAAAAAATAACACCTCGCATATCTGGATCTTGATCCAAGAAACGCTTTAGAGCGTCCATCTTATCCGAGGACTTTACCTGAGCGTATAAATGCTCAATATTTTTATTAACCTCAGTCCCAGTGCTAACTTGCACTTCAAGCGGATCGGTCATGTATTGCTTTACAATTCTTCTAATGTCCTTTGGCATAGTAGCCGAGAACAACCAAGTCAATTTTGTGTCTGGAGTAAATTCAAGAATTTTATCGATATCTTCCTTGAATCCCATGTTCAGCATTTCATCGGCTTCATCAAGAACCACATAATCTACCGTAGATAGATTAATTGCTTTTCTTCCTATCAAATCCAATAAACGGCCAGGTGTAGCGATAATGATTTGTGGTTTTCTCTTCAACTCACGGATTTGACCAGAAATATTAGCACCTCCACCATAAACTACAGCAGTGCGCATTCCATCAATATACTTAGCAAATATTGCGATTTGCTCAGCTATTTGATTTGCCAATTCACGAGTAGGTGCTACAATAAGTGCCTGAGTATTAGCTTTATTAGCATCAATAAGATGCAAAAGTGGTAATCCAAAAGCTGCTGTTTTACCAGTTCCTGTTTGGGCTAACCCGATAAAATCTGTGCTTTCGGTTAATAATTTCGGAATCGATTGTTCCTGTATCGGAGTTGGATTTTCGTATCCAAGCTCAGCAATAACCTTGTTAATTTCAGGCGAAAGGCCTAGTTCTGCAAATGTCATAACGGTATTCTAATTTGGCGCGAAAGTACTATTAATTAAACTCTTAGAGCCAGAATCAGTCATGTTCTACTAAATCAATTCGTTTTAAGATGAAATAAATCTAAAGTATAGGCTAGATATTACTGCAACAAAGACGTTTTTTATTCAAATCTCACTAAGAAATTATGTGATTTATTGTTTTGTGATAATCGATAAACTTAATCCAACTATTTTATTGAATAGATATCTCAAAATGAACTCGATTATCTGACGCTACAGGCAATTTATCTAAGCTAGACTCAAATCTAAAATGTATAGCAATAACTGGTTCAAAACATGGTTTGGATAAACACATTAAAGATGAACTCAACTTTCCCCAAACTGGTAAAACAGAATGATTAGTCGACCGCGTTGTTTTGTCGTATCCTACTGCTGTTAAATTAGAAGCTGTAAACATGAGTAAAAGAAAGTATTCCGCAGGAACTCTAGATCAATGAACTGATTCGTTTAATCGAAAACGCGGATCTTGGATTCCAGGATAAAAGGAATATAAGAACAATAGTTGCCTGTGAGTTTGTACCTGCATAGAGCAATCTATGCTATATAGATAATCTAAAGCGAAGTTTCTCCTTCGCTTTTTTGTTTCTTATTTAATCGTTTTTCTTCTTTAGAGTCATCCTGAGTTCGTTGCGGCATCTCCAAAAAACTGAATAATCAAAAGTGAGATGCTAAAATAAATTCAGCATGACATAACGATTATTAATTTCGAATAGTAAAAATTAAATCACCAAACTTTCACTCAACCACTCAGCCCTAAATACAACCTTTCTTAAAATATATAGTACTTTGTTTTACATAGTACCTTCTTTAAAACATATCTTTGTTTGGCAATACAGCAATACTATGATTCAAATAATTAAAACAACAGTCCTCGCAAGCTCAATTTTCCTGATGAGTTTCACTCCCGCACGGCAAGGAGACATTCATACTCAATACGCCTCTAAAAATGGAGTAACAGCCTTCTCATTTTCTAAAGACATGATTGACGCTATAGTTTTTGATATGGATATTAACGACAGAATGAACTCTGTAAAAGGTGATTTAACTTCTATCAAATTTTTAACTTTTAACGACTACAGTCAATCCAATTGGGAGGGATTATTGAAAGATTTAAAGAAAAGCGGATACGAAAAAATCGACTGGGAAGGAAATAAAGACAGCAATAACGACATTTTACCTTATGTTGATAGAAATGGAAAACGGTTCAACGAAATTCACTTTATTACCTTTTCTAATGAAAAACCTAAAACCATGATTTCATTCTATGGTGATATCACCGTAAAAGACCACAAGTAAACATGAACATTGAAAACACAAAAGCGCAAATGCGCAAAGGAATTCTGGAACTCTGTATCCTTTCCATTCTAGAAAAGAATGAGGCATATCCTTCCGATATTCTGAACGAACTCAAAGCTTCTAAACTCATTGTAGTTGAAGGGACCCTTTACCCTTTGCTTACTCGGCTAAAAAACGACGGACTTCTTACCTATCGTTGGGAGGAATCTAATTCGGGACCACCGAGAAAATATTTTCAATTAACAGAATTGGGGAAATCATTCAGCCTAGAATTGGACAGCAGCTGGAAAGAATTACAAAATGCGGTTCAGAAGATTAGATCAAAAAAGTAGACAACAACTGAAGATACACACACCATGAACAAGACAGTAACCATAAACATAAGCAGCATTATTTTCAATATTGATGAAGGAGCTTTTAATAAATTACAAGATTATCTCCATTCTATTAAACTGAAATTTGGAAGTACAAAGGGAGGAGAAGAAATTCTAATCGATATTGAATCTAGAATAGCCGAAATATTTCACGAAAAAGTAAACGATCGCAAGCAGGTGATTTCTCAATTTGATGTTGATGAAGTCATAGCCATAATGGGACAGCCTGAGCAATTTGAAGATAGCGAAACTGAATCCTATTCTTCAGAAAAAGCATACGAAGAAGAAGCATATTCTGAACAAACCAAAAGAGGTCCTAAACGTTTTTTTAGAGATCCTGATAGTAAAGTTTTAGGTGGTGTTTCCAGCGGAACCGCTCATTACTTTGGAGTTGACCCAATAATTGTTCGTCTACTATTTATAGCCATTGTTTTCTTTGGTGGATCTGGAGTAATTATTTACCTAATACTTTGGGCAATTACGCCTGAAGCAAAAACCACTTCGGATAAACTTCAAATGAAGGGTCAAAAAATAGATATTGATAGTATTCGTCAGAGCGTTGGGGAGGAAGCTGAACATTTAAAAAAAAAATTCAGTCATTTAGGCGAAAAAGCTGATCAATTTGGCCGTGATGTTGACTCTGGAAAAATTAAAGGTTTCTTCGGAACCCTATTCAACTTCATCTTCAGTATTGTAAAACTCGTTCTTACTTTTATTGGAAAATTCTTTGGAATTATTCTGATAATTCTTGGAGGATTATTCCTTATTTCCCTTGTGGCATCTCTATTTGGTTTGGGAAATATGAACGGAATGTCTCATATTGGTTGGAACTACAACTCTTTCTCCATTAAAGAAATGTATGATATCTTGTTTCTTACTAGTTATCAGCGGATTGCAATTACGATAGGACTAGGGCTAGCAGCTGGAATACCCATTTTAGCCATGCTTTATGCAGGACTTAAAATTCTATTTAACATACAATCTCTTCCACGAAGTATTGGAGGTGGTGTTACCTTAGCTTGGTTTGCAGGAATTGTCTTATTAATTGTTACTGGATTACAAATCGGAAATGAATTCTCTAAAGAAGACAAAGTGATTTCGTCCTTTAGCTTGGCACCTACTGTTGCCGATACGATTTACCTTTCAGCAAATGACAGTCATTTTCCTATAGATGCAGTTCCCTATGACGATAATGATGACTTTTTTGTCCTTAAAAGTTATGAAGATAAGCTTTACTTAACTGCTGTTGAATTGGATATCACTGAAAACAACACCGATAGTATAACCATAAAAATTGTACAAGAAGCGCATGGAGCAACGTATAAAGGAGCAATCGAGAGAGCTGAGAATATTGAATACAGTTATAGTATTACTGATAATTCAATAAAATTTGACCCTTATTTTATCCTTAGAAAAAAAGATTTGTTCCGAAAGCAAAGCGTAAAAATCATTGTTTCAATTCCTATTGGAAAAACGATATATCTAGATAAAACAAGCGGTTGGTTGATCTACGATATCAAAAACACTACCTCCACTCGCGATAAATATATGCTGAGTAATTATTGGACTATGACTGAAAATGGATTGGAATGTTTGCACTTAGATATGACTAAAGACGGAATTCGATCTAGAAAAAAAGATAGACGCGAGAGGCAGTCCAGAAACCCCGTTGTTCCTAAATACAAAATAAAAACAAAGGTTGTAGCACCTATAATTGATACTAACGCAACTGCTGCGCTTTTATCTAGGCAATTAACTCATAAATATCCAGTCTTCCCAAGTCCTTTTAATGTGTTTGGATAGGCCTTGGGTGGTTGATTGGTTCGTTTAAATTTAGAAGAATTTAAAGACGTTATCTGGAAACAGATTTGGCTTAATAAATGTTCTAACATCAATAAGAAATGAAATATAAAAAAATAATTATAATCACATCCGTAATATTTTTACTTGGGTGTTTTGCTCTAAGTGAACTTAATGGTTTAGGAACAGTAAAAGGCGAGGTAACCGTAATACACACGGATAACGATTCGTGGCATATAGATTATAATTTTGATCAGTCGGTCATAGGTATCATGACAGGACCTGAGACTAAAAAATACCACGATTCTTCGTGGGATTTGCCAGAGGATTTTCATTTTACTAAAGATGAATCAGGATATTCTTGGTTAGAAAAAAAAGATAAAAGCGCGTTCAAGAAGATAAGTGTAAATGTAAAAACGTACAAAAAAATAGTATTTTATGCTCCGCAACCTTTTGCAAATTTTAATCAGGGAGTGAGCATTAATACTGGACCACTAGGATTCGCCTCTAAAATCAGATTACTTGGACTAGTCGAAATGATGCATAATTTTGATTTGCGTTATTCATTCATAGGACTTAAAGATGAGAGCATACTAGTCCCAAATTCAGATTCAACTGAAGATATAGCAATAAAAGGTTCAGGTTATTTTGTCTTTTTCGGAAATCGTGATATGATCACAGAATCTGAACAAGTGCAGCTGTTACTAGACAATGACTTTCCCTCATCACTCCGAGCAGATGTTCTTTCTACTGCAGAAAAATTTATGACATTATACAATAAAGAGTTTGGTAAGGTGCTTAACGGTAAACTAATGATACAAATGACCTATGATAAGAATTCTAGAAATGCAGGCAAAGGATTTGGCATAGGTGGTGGTGCACAAAATGGGCAGTTTGCTGGAATTATGTCTGGGTCTTTTGATTCAATACCTATCGCTAAAGTAACTATGAAGTTGAGAACATTTATGGCACACGAAATGGGTCATATTTGGCAATCTCATATTGGAATGGATGACATGAGATGGATGAATGAAGGTGGAGCAGAAATAATCAGTCACCGCGGAATGGTGAGGCTTGGAATGCTTACGGAAAAAGGATTCAATACTTTTCTGAACAAATATTTAGTAGAAAGTATTGAGGATTTGCAAAAAGTCAGCTTGGAAGCTCCACATAAAAAAGGGTATGAGCAACTGAATTACAGCGGAGGCTCTCTTGCTGTGTGGGCGGCTTGTGCTGCAATAGATGGAGATAATAAATCAGATAATATCTTTAAAATGAATCGTGAATTGGCTAAGTTTAGTAAAGATTCTTTAACAAGGTTTCCAAAGGATTGCATAGCGTCTACCTTTACAAAACTTGGAATGAATCAAGAAAAGATTGACGGAATTGATCACTTTATAAATACAAAACATAAAAACCCTCAAGATGCCTATGCTAAACTCTTCGATTTAACAGGTATCCCATATAAAATTAAAGGAGATAGCATATTCATTGTGGAATAAAGACAAATGTTAACAATGTATATGAAATCATAGTTCGTACCTCAAAAAGCTTCATATATCAGCCGTTCAGACTCATTTTAAAGGTCAATTCTGTTCTTTTTGTAATGCTTCGATTATAGTTACTTTTGCGTTCCCAAAAAGTACGTTTCCACGGTGCTTGTAGATTTAAAATTTCGGATATGGCAGAACAAAATGAAACAATTGAGGCAGTTGAGGCAGCCGTAAAAACAATTCCAGAAGAAGCTAGAAAAGAATTGCTTGCCGATTTTAGATTGGCAACTCTTAGCCGTGAAACTAGTTTATTGGGTCGCCGTGAAGTACTTACTGGAAAAGCCAAATTTGGAATTTTTGGAGACGGGAAGGAAATCGCTCAAATAGCCCTTGCAAAACAATGGAAAAATGGCGATTGGAGAAGTGGTTATTATCGAGATCAAACCATGATGATGGCTGCTGGGTTACTTACGGTCCAACAATTTTTCGCTCAACTTTATGCTCACCCTTCTGTAGAGGCTGAACCTGCTTCTGGTGGCCGTCAAATGAATGGACATTACGCCTCTCGTTTTATTGATGAAAACGGAGATTGGTTGCCTCAAACCGAAATGAAAAATGCCTCTGCCGATATTTCACCGACTGCTAGCCAAATGCCTAGACTGTTAGGATTAGCTTATGCCTCTAAATTTTACAGAAACTCACCAGAATTAAAAGACAAAAAGAATTTTTCGAATAACGGAAACGAAGTAGCTTTTGGAACTATTGGCGATGCAAGTACTTCTGAAGGAATGTTTTGGGAAGCGATGAATGCTGCTGCAGTATTGAGCGTTCCCATGGTTATGTCTGTATGGGATGATGGTCATGGCATTTCAGTACCAAAAGAATTTCAAACTACAAAAGCAAGTATTTCTGAAGCACTTGCTGGTTTTCAGAGACAAGAAGGAACCAATGGTTTCCAAATCTTTAATGTAAAAGGCTGGGATTATAGAAATTTGTGTTTGACTTACGATGAAGCTGTCAGAGTTGCTCGAGATGAGCATGTTCCTGTCTTGGTGCATGTTGAAGAAGTAACTCAACCACAAGGACACTCAACTTCTGGCTCACACGAGCGCTACAAGTCTGCTGACCGACTTACTTGGGAAACAGAATACGATTGTATCGTTCAATATCGCAAATGGATGATTGAACTTGGTGCAACTAATGATGAAGAATTAGATACCATAGTAAAAGAATGCAAAAAAGAAGTTCGCGATGCTAAAAAAGCAGCTTGGGCTGCTTTCTTGTTCGAAATTAAAGCTGAACAAAACACTGCAGTTGCTTTAATTGAAGCCACTGTTTCAGCTAGTGAAAACAAAAATTTCGTTCAGAAATTAAGTAGTGATTTAAAAGCTATTTCAGAACCTGAGCGAAGAGATATTTTCGTGGCCATTCGAAAAACAATTCGTTACATAAGAAAAGACAGTAATCCAGCGAAGCAAAGTCTAATCAATTGGTATAAAACTGAATTATCAAACAACGAACACAGATACGATTCATTTTTATACAATGACTCTAAAGGCAATGCATTGGAAGTGCTTCCTGTTGAACCTAACTACGAAAGTGACAATAAGGTTGACGGAAGAGAAATACTGAGAGACAACTTCGACAAGCTATTGAGCAAAAACCCGGAATTGGTCATTTTTGGTGAAGATGCTGGTAGAATTGGTGGAGTGAATCAAGGTCTTGAAGGTCTTCAAGACAAATACGGGGTGCACCGTGTCTTCGATACTGGAATTCGAGAGTGTACAATAATTGGCCAGGCAATTGGACTTTCAATGAGGGGGCTTCGCCCAATTGCAGAGATTCAATATTTAGATTATGTGCATTATGCAATTCAATTAATAAGTGACGATTTAGCGACTGTTCAGTACCGAACAAAAGGTGGCCAAAGAGCACCCGTTATTATTAGAACTCGTGGCCATAGACTAGAAGGTGTTTGGCATTCAGGATCGCCTATGGGAATGATTTTAGGCGCCGTTCGAGGTATTCATGTCTGTGTTCCTAGAAACATGACACAAGCTGCGGGAATGTACAATACCTTAATGAGTGCTGAAGAACCTGCAATCGTAATCGAAAGCTTAAACGGATATCGTTTAAAAGAAAACTTACCCTCTAATTTGGGTGAATTCAAAACTCCACTTGGAATTCCTGAAATCATAAAAGAAGGAAGTGACATTACGCTGGTTACTTATGGTTCAATGGTAAGAATGGTAGAGGCTGCGACTAAAGAAATGACGGAACTGGGAATTAGTGCTGAAGTTATTGACATTCAAACTTTACTCCCTTTTGATATTGATGAAAGCATTGTAGAATCGCTTAAGAAAACAAGTAGAATTTTATTCATTGATGAAGATGTTCCTGGTGGTGCTTCTGCATTTATGATGCAGCAAGTAATTGAAAATCAAGGAGGTTATCAGTATCTGGATGCTAAACCAATTACACTTACTGCTAAAGCACATCGCCCTGCTTATGGTTCAGATGGAGACTATTTCTCGAAACCAAGTATTGAAGATATTGTTGAAGCAGCGTACAAAATTATGTCTGAATCAAACCCTAATAACTTCCCTGCAATTCATGCGTAACTTTTTGAAATTTAAGTTCCTACTATTTGCGACTACTTTATTGGTTTTAAGCAGTTGCGAGCATAAACCAGATCTAAATAATTACAATTGGATACTTGGAGAATGGGAAATACGCCAAGATCACTCTGAAATATTTGAAGTATGGAAACCCGTTTCTGATACTCTTTACGAAGGATTCAATTTTACAGTAAAGGAAGATGGAGACACTACTATGAATGAACATCTTTGGTTAGAATCCAGAGAAGGAAAGGTACTACTATCAGCAAAACTTTATGGGTACAATGAAGATGAACGGATCTTTTTTACGTTAACCAAAAAGAATAAAAGAACGGCCCGTTTCGAAAATAAACGCTACGATCTCCCAACCGTGATTAAGTATCACAAAAGTGGAATGCATTTTCTAGAAGTTCAGATTTCAAGCAACGGAGAAAACCAGGCTCTAATCAAAATGCATAAGGTAGAAAAGAAAAAACGTCGTAAGTAAGTCATATCCCTTATCAAAGTGCAACCTACCAACCATGATGCCCAACTTATTAATGACCCTAAAATAAGGTCCTTCGATTCATCGCACAATTGATTATCACAATTAAAAAATAGAAACGGGTATTAATAGACCAGTTTTTGCCTATAAACATCCAATAATCTTTACCAGAGCCAGTTTAATCCTTTAGATCATAATCATTAGAACTTACCAATTTAAATTTTTGATTTTCAATTATTTACAACTAAAAATTATGATCCATGCTTTACAACAATCCTTCCCTGAGTCTTTCCATCTAAAATTTTAAGAATGTATTTATCCAATTGATCCAATGAAATATCAGTTGCAATTTCATCCAGGTGCTCTGGTTTCCAAATACTGGATAACTTATTCCAAAGCTTTATCCTTATCTCCATTGGAGTTTCAGCCGACTCTACACCGATAAGGTTTATACCATTCAAAAGAAATGGGTAAACAGTTGCATTAAGTTCTGGAGAACCTACCAGTCCACAAACCGCAATAGAGCCGTTTTTACCACATGATGCCATTAATGAGGTTAATGTGTTTCCTCCAACGGTATCGAGTCCACCAGCCCATTTAGGTCGAGCAACTGGACGTTTTTTTTCATCATTGCAAAACTTTCGTCCTTCGCATCGCACAGCGCCCAATTTTTTCAAATAGTCATAAGCACTCTTTTTACCTGAAGAAGCGATTACATCATAACCGGCTTTAGAAAATATCGAAATAGCCATACTCCCCACTCCACCGGTAGCTCCTGTTACGACCAATTCGCCCATTTGTGGTGTTTGACCTGCCATTTCCATTTTGTACAAAGCAAGTGCAGCAGTAAAACCAGCAGTTCCTAAAATCATTGCACTGCGCAAATCAAATGTTGCAGGAAGTGGAACTACCCATTCAGCAGGAACCCGAATATACTCTCCAAATCCACCATCAGTATTCATTCCTAAATCATAACCAGTCACCAAAACTTGGTCGCCTTCTTGAAATAAAATTGAATTGGATTGAGCCACTACTCCACTTGCGTCAACGCCTGGAGTATGTGGGAATTCCTTTGTTATTCCTCTATGACCAGTGCTCGACAGAGCATCTTTATAATTTAAACCAGCATAGGCAACTTTAATCAGCACATTACCTTCAGGTAAGTTATTGATATTTTGTTCGACTATTTTCCGATCGTATTTCCCCGGTGCTGTTTCAACTATTCTATATGCTCTGAAGTTTGTCATTTGTTAGTTCTTGTTTATATTGATTAATTAGTCCTAAATATACTAATTAGTCTTCGATTCAAGTTTGTTTTTGTTTAACGCTAAGCGTCTTGCCGCAATACGTTATGCAATTTACACCGCTCCCTCTATAATTTCTTCTACAACTTTAGGATCCAGAAGTGTACTCGTATCTCCAAGGTTTGAAGTATCACCTTCAGCAACTTTTCTTAATATTCTACGCATTATTTTCCCGGAGCGTGTTTTTGGTAATCCTGTAGTAAATTGAATTTTATCAGGTCTTGCAATTTTACCAATTTCTCCAACAACAGTTTCGATTATTTCAGCGCGTAAGATGTCATCGTTCTCAATTCTATCTCTAAGAATTACATAAGCATAAATACCTTGTCCTTTAATATTGTGAGGATAACCAACTACGGCGCTTTCAGCTACTTGAGGGTTTTTGTTAATTGCATTTTCTAATTCTGCAGTTCCAAATCGGTGCCCCGAAACATTGATTACGTCATCTACTCTACCAATGATTCTATACATTCCGTTTTCGTCCCGTTTTGCACCATCTCCCGTGAAATAATATCCCTCGTAATTAGCAAAATATGTGTTTTTACATCGCTCATGATCTCCATAAGTTGTGCGAATGATTGATGGCCAAGGATGTTTAATTGCCAAGTATCCTTCTTGATTATTAGCAGTAATTTCCTGGCCTTCTCCATCCAATAAAACAGGCTGTATTCCTGGAAGCGGATAACCAGCATAAGTCGGTTTATGAGGGCCATGATCTCCTAAAGCAGAAATCATAATTCCGCCAGTTTCGGTTTGCCACCAAGTGTCAACTACTGGACACCTTTCTTTTCCTACATGAACGTGATACCAATACCAAGCTTCTTCATTTATTGGTTCTCCAACAGTTCCGATAAGCTTAAGAGAATCTAAACTGTATGAAAGCACATGATCGTCTCCACAGGCCATTAGCGCTCGGATTGCAGTTGGTGCTGTATAAAATTGATTGACGGAGTATTTATCAACTATTTGCCAGAACCTACCTGGATCAGGATAAGTCGGAACACCTTCAAACATCAATGTTGTTGCTCCAGAAAGTAAAGGGCCATAAACAATGTAAGAATGACCTGTAATCCAGCCAATATCCGCTGTACACCAATACACATCTTCTTCTTCACATTGAAATACGTTTCTAAAACTAAAATCAGCATAGACCATGTATCCACCGCAGGTGTGCACGACTCCTTTTGGTTTTCCAGTGGAACCTGAGGTGTACAGAACAAACAAAGGATCTTCACTATTCATTACTTCGACCGGACAATCGGCATCTACTTTGTCCATTTCGTCGTGATACCAGCAGTCTCTTCCATGTTGCATATTCACTGCCCAATTGGTTCTTTGCACAACCACTACTTTCTTCACAGAATCGTTTTGTTGTAAGGCTTCATCTACAACTCTTTTTACTGGAATTTCTTTAGCTCCCCGATATAACCCATCAGAAGTAAGTACCATTTTTGCCTCAGCATCATTTACTCTATCAGCCAATGCTTGTGCAGAAAACCCTGCGAATACGACTGAATGCACCGCTCCTATCCTAGCACATGCTAGAGTAGCGACCGTTAATTCAGGAATCATAGGCATATAAATAGCCACACGATCTCCTTTTTTGCATCCATTTTCTTTTAAAACATTAGCAAATCGACATACCTTTTCATGCAATTCCCGGTAAGTCCATTTTACAAACTTTTCTTTCGGATCATTTGGCTCCCAGATTAAAGCAGTCTTATCGCCTCTTATATCCAAGTGTCGATCAAGGCAGTTTTCGGTGATGTTCATTTCACCGTTGATGAACCATTTTACATTTGGCTCTGTAAAGTTCCATTCACAAACCTTATCCCATTGCTTTCTCCAACGAAAATTCTCAGCGACCTTACCCCAAAACTCATCGGGATTATCTGTGCTCTGCGTGTAAAGTTCTTTGTAATGTTCGAATGAATTTACTCGATACCAAGGTGCGTCCATAATTGAGATTTTAGTTTCTCAAAAATAGGTGCGCAAGAATTGGAATCAAAGTCTATTATTAGATTACGTAAAATCGGGAAAATGACGTGGTAGTCGTTATCTCAATTGAGAAATCAATTCGACGTGTATCTTGCAGGAACGATTGGGAAATAGAATCGTAATATGCGTAATTTAATAGAGCACAGTAGACGCATTCATCTTCAATTATAATATCCGATTAGTAGCTGTGAGCGACCTTGA
>MDTF01009431.1_pt1 | contig 42954 bp, 45 predicted proteins | sample 811191 | NCBI WGS metagenome assembly MDTF01 (sample SAMN05326649, study PRJNA326480) | marine metagenome | isolation source: seawater | place: Southern Ocean | collected 2011 | reverse complement strand
TAAATCTCCCTTTACTAAAAAAAAACTTTTATCTGAAATTTTTTTATCATTTATTAAATGATCTATATTTTTAGTATTTCCAGTAGCTGATTTTCTAACCAGAGCATAAACTTTATACCTCTTCTTTAGTAATAGCTCACACATGTATGAGCCATCTTGTCCTGTGGATCCTAAAACAAATGCTTTTTTCATAAATATGTTCTTTTATTAGTTAATTTTTCATAAAATTAAACAAGTAATTTAGAACATTATCAATTTCTTATTATAAACTGATAACTTTTTAGTATTTCGCTTCTAAAAAATTCTCCAAACTTATGATGCTTTTAATGTTTTGAATTTTTTTTAATCTTAAAAAATTTTCAGCATTAAGTTTCATTTTTCTTAAATAATTATCTTTAAGAATTTTTGACATTGCTTGTGATAAATCTGATTTGTTATTAACATCAATCATTAGACAGTTTCTTTCAGAAATTTCTTTGGAAAATTTTTTATTATAAATCAAAGGTTTTTTATATGTAAAAGCTTCCAATGGTGGTAAATTTGTAGGACCAAAATGAGAGGTCATTATAACTGCTGAGCAATTAGTATATAAGTTAGCAAGATGATTATCACTTACAAACTTTTTTATTTCAAAAAATTTATTCAGATTATTATAGTTAATTAATTTAGTAATTTCATTTAAGTGTCCTTTATCACTACCTGAAAATACACATTTAAAATTTTTGAAATTATTATTAACTAAAAGTTTTGTAGCTTTAATAATAATCTCATGATTTTTATGTTTCCAAAAATTTGCTGGGTAGAAAAAGTATTTAATTTTAAAAGTTTTTTTTCTTTTAAATATTTTTTTAATCGGATTAAAAGGGATTATAAATATTTTTTTTTTTTGAAAATCGTATTTTTTTGTTATTTTTTTTTGAAGAATGGTTGAATTAGTTATTATTGCTTCAACTTTTGAAGATATATAATTAATATATTTTTCTCTTATTTGAAATTCTTTTTTAGATATTTCAGGAAAATTTTTATGCTCTAAGTGACACAAGTCAAAAATCGTACTTATAAATTTTATTTTTATAATTGCATACTGAAGATTACTTGGCGCTGGAAATATAATTAAATCTACTTTTTTTGTTAATAATAATTTTTCTAAATTTGTCTTTAAATTAATTAATCCAAAACATAGTCGAAAAAAATGAAAAAAAGACAATTTTATTATTATTTTGTCTAAAAAATTATATGAGAAAAAATTTATTTTCTTATTAAATATTTTTAGATTTTCTTTCTTGTTAGTGTAAACTGAAATACGACTTGCTTTTTTAAAATTTTTATTAATATCGTTTAAAAAATTTAATGTTTGATAATAGGAGCCACCACTTTTTTTGGAGTTCTCTAGTATAAAACCTATATGCATCTTTATTTTCTTATCAAAATGGAAGAGGCTTGCCAATTTCTTTTATTTGGTTTTAAATTTGAATAGTTTGATAAATGCTGAACTGTATTAAAATATTTTTTGCTTAATTTTTCAATTTCAAACGAATTAAAAAATCTCATAGGATGTTTTTCTTCAAAATATTTATTATTTTTATTTTTTTTATTATGAATGTTTAATTTAAAAGTAACTTTTACATAATTTTTTTTTTTACTCATAACCTGTATTTTTTCTCTAATAATTTTAAAATCTGAGTTCTCGTAGGTTTGTTTTATATCTTTAATCTTCAGGTGAAAAACAGCAGGCTTATACCAATAATCTAAATAAACTAGAGATCTGGGCTCTAAATGATTATATAAATTTAAAAAAAATTTCTCTACATCGCTATCTGTAATTAATAAACTGATTACATCAAATAATGAATAAGCTACATTAAATCTTTCATTGGATTTAAAATTAATTACATTTGCATGTTTTAAACGAATTATCTTTTTTGATATAAATTTTTTTTTAATTTTATTTCTAGCAATTTTAAGCATGTTTTTGCTTAAATCTATTCCTAAGATTTTTTTTACTTTTTTTAATAAATGTATTGAATGTCTTAGAGTTCCACATCCTAAATCTAATATATTGCTATTTTTATTAATCTTTAATTTTTTACTTACAAATGAAATTTCTTTTAAATGACTTTTATTTTTATAAATTAAATCATAAAATTTAGCGTATTCTTTAAAGTTTATTGTATTATTTTTCATCCTATAAATTTTTTTTAAACAGATATACCTTAAACATCATTATTTAAGTTGTGGAGATATATCTTTATAGTGATTAAATAAAGTATAAAATTTTGAAGTTTTCACTGCTAATTTTATAAGTTTATCTTTTTTTAAGTCATCTTCTTTTAATAAATCTATAATTTTGGTAAATTTTAATTGAAAATCTTTAGAATCATTTTTTTTAAATAAAAATCCATTTAAATTATCTTTTATAATGTCAATAGGTCCATTTTCACAATCACTTGATAAAACTATTTTTTTGGAAAACATGGCTTCTAAAATTACAAAACCAGGATCTTCCCAATTAGATGTTAATGTAAAAAATAATGAATTCAGTAAGAATGGATAAATATTTTTTTGGTTACCAAGTAGAAAAATTCTACTACTAAGTTTTTTTTTAATAATTAATTTTCTTAAGTACTCCCCCTCATCTCCATCACCCAGGATTATAAGGTTTAAATCTGGAAAATTTATTATTATTTTGCTAAATTCATTTATTAAAAATGAATAATTTTTTTGCTTAGTCAGTCTTCCTATTGAAATTATATATTTTTTATTTTTTATCCAATTAAAACTATTGTCTATTTCTAGTTTTTTGTTCTTATTAATTTCTTTAATGTTAATGACTGGATCTCTAACAAGAAATATTTTTTGTTGAGAAAAAATATTATTTCTTACCATGTAGTCTTTAGTAAAATTTGTTGGACAGAAAATTTTGTGTAATTTCCTATTACATAATTTCCATAGTGTTTTTCTAAAAATTGTCATTTTAGGATATCCAGATATTCTTAAAATAAATTTTGTTTCATAATTAAAGAAAAATAATAATGATAAGGGAATTGATGAAATTAAATGAATAATTAAAAATTCTGGTTTTTCTTTTTTTAAAAACTTATGAAGTTTTATGATTGAAAATATATATGTTAAAATATATGTAAATCTGCTGCTTATAAACCCAAGCTTTGGTAAAAAATCTATATTTAAAATAGTGCCTAAATCAATGCATTCTATTTTATTTTTTTTTTAATTGATTTTTGTATGGAGACCATTCTTTAAACACATTTATAACTCTATAGTCAGTATTATTAGTGGAAAATTTTTTTAGTGATATGATAGAATTTATTACAGCAGTAACAGTTGCAACGTGAGATATAAAGGGGCTCCAATAATAGACTTTCATTTTTTAATAACTTACTATACTTCACTGTTAAATATAGTTTAAAAAATGAAAATAATTATTTTAGATATTTTAGATTATTTATTTGCACGAAAAATCCTAATACCAATTAATATAATAATACTTAAATTGGTTATTAGATTTCTTGGTTATAATAATCACAAAAGTTTAGGATCGAGTGGAGAAAATAATTTTTTGCACAGGGTTTGCAAAGCTAAACCCCAGCTCTGTATAGATGTTGGTGCTAATGTTGGCGAATATTCTAAATACATATTAGAAAATAGTAATTCAAGAGTTATTGCTTTTGAACCCATGCCTGAATCTTTTAATAGATTAAATTTATTAAAAAAAATATTCATCAATCGATTATATACTTACAATATTGGTATTGGTGAAAAAGAAGAGATAAAAAAAATACATTACGACAAACACAACTTACAGTGGGCAAACTTTAACCCTGAGCTTAAAAAAATTAATTATTTAAAAAATAGTAAAAGATCTCTTAAATGTAAAATTTCAACTTTAGATAATTTTTTAAATAATAATAAAAAACTTTCTATAAAAAAAATTGATCTAATAAAAATTGACACAGAGGGTTATGAGTTGGAGGTTTTACTTGGTGCAAAAAAAACTATAAAAAAATTTAAACCCAAATACATTCAAATAGAATATAATTGGCATCATTTATTTAAGAATGTGAATTTGTATTATTTTTCTAAAATATTAAAAGGATATCAAGCACACAAAATATTCCCTTTCAGCAAGGAATTAATTAAGATTAATCCGGAGAGACCTGAACATAATTATTTTAATTATTCAAATATAGTTTTTATCAAAAAATAACCTTTATGCTGAAAAAAATATTGATATTTTATCCTTCTTTTGAAAGTGGAGGGGCAACAAAAAACCTTATACGTATAGTAAATTACCTGTTAAAAAAAAAGATAGCAGTTATTCTTCTTTCACATAAAGTCAAAAAAAAAAAATTCAAGTTTATTAAAAATTTACAAATAATAAATAATAAACCACTAAAAAAGTTTTCTTTTTTACCAATAAGATGGAATCTTGCTCTATCATCAATGATTAATCTATTTTATTATGCTAAAGCTAATTACAACAATTCTATAATTTTCTCAATGCAGAGTCATATACCAGCAATAATTATTTCTAAAATAATTAAGAAAAAGATTGTTATAAGAAATTCTGAAGAACCAATTGGAGCAACAATTTATGCTGATAATAGGTTGTTAGCTATACTTGTGTTAATTTTAAAATTCATATTCTATAATTTTGCAGATAAAATAATTGCCATATCTGAAAAATCGGAAGCCTCTCTTAAAAAAATTGTATTTTTTAATAAAAAAATTATTTTAATTTTTAATCCTTATTTAGAAAAAATTTTAAAGATTAAAAGATTAAATAAAGTAAAACATAAAAAATTTATAATCTTGTCAGCAGGAAGATTGACTTATCAAAAAAATTTGCCAGTCTTAATTGATGCCTTCACTAATTTATCCAAAAAATACAACAAAATAGAATTAAATATAATTGGCAAGGGAAATCAAAAAAAATTGTTAATAAAAAAAACCCAACATATAAAAAATATTAAAGTAATAAATTGGAAAAAAGATATTAAGAATGATTTTTTAAAATCTAACTTATTCATTTTAAATTCATTTTATGAAGGATTGCCTAATGTATTAATTGATGCTGTAAATTATGAAATTCCATGCATCTCAACCGACGTGAGTGGAGCTAGGGACATACTAATTAATGGGAAAGGTGGATATATTGTGCCAATAAACAACCAGTTTTTGTTAGAAGAAAAAATAAAACATATCATGGAAAATTATCCAGAAGCAAAAAAAAGAGCTCAATATGCCAAAGATAGAATTAAACGATTTAGTAAAATAAATCTTTTACTTTTTTATAAAACATTCTTAAAACTTAATAATATTAAATAATGGATAACAAAGATTATTTATAGCTCAACTGTCTTAAAATATTACTTCTGAGTATTATTTATAATATACTTTAAAAATAATTAGATTATATATTTGTAAAAATATAAAGTATAAAAAATTATCTTAATTAAATGCCTCAAAATATATTAAAAAAAAACTTAAAAATTTCAGTAGTCACTGTTTGTTTAAATAGTGAAAAAACAATTGAGAGATGTCTTGAAAGTGTAATTCAGCAAAATTATCCAAAAAATAAAATTGAACATATAATTATTGATGGTGGATCTAAAGACTCAACTATAAAGATAATAAAAAAAAAACATAAACATATCAAATTTTTTAGAAGTCAAAAAGATAAAGGTATTTATGATGCAATGAATATTGGGATTAAAAAATGTAATGGAGATTTAATTGTAATATTAAATTCTGATGATTTTTTTTTCAAAAATGCATTTAATTTGGCGTCTAAATATTTTAATAATTACAAAATAAATTATCTTTTTGGTAGTGTCATTAAAAGCAGAGTTTATCATAATTTTTTTCCTAAAAGAATTTGGTATACTTTTAATTTTTATCCTTCACATTCTATAAGTTTTTTTATTCAAAAAGAAGTTCAAAAAAAAATAGGTAAATATAATATTAAGTTTAAATATTCTGCTGATAGAGATTTTTTATTTAGATTAATTAAAAATCAAAAATTTAATGGAATGCCTACAAGAAAAAAAGAAATTTTTGGGAAATTTTCTCTTTATGGTGCCTCATCTAGAGTAAGCTTTTTAGAAAAAAATATTGAAGAAATAAGAATAAGAATTTCAAACAATGAAAGTATACTCAAAGTTTTATTAATTTTTTTAGTGTATTTAAATTATTACTTTATCAAAAAATTAATTAGAATTTTCAAAAAATAATTTATCTATAGTATTCTTTATACCATTTTATAAACTTCTTTATCCCAATGCTAGGTTTTGTTTTGGGAATATAACCAACTATTTTTTTACACCATAAAGGACTTGCTTGTGTTTTAATGACATCTCCTTTTTGAAGTGGCAAATACTTTATTTTAGCTTTTTGCTTTAGTTCCTTTTCAATATACCTTATAAATTTTAATAGTTTAATTGGATTATTTCCACCAACATTAATAACTCTATAAGGACAATAACTTGTTTTAGGATCTGGTTCTTTACTATTCCAATTTTTATTAATTTTTGGAACTTTAGAAATTACTTTTGAAATGACCTTAACGACATCATCAATATAAGAGAAGTCTCTAGAATGATTTCCATGGTTAAACACCTCAATTTCTTTATTATTAGCTATATTATTCGCAAATTTTGCTAAGGCCATATCTGGTCTACCCCAAGGACCATATACAGTAAAAAATCTAAGACCCGTTGTTGGAAGATTAAACAATGAGCTGTATGAGTGAGCAATTAATTCATTAGATCTTTTTGTTGCTGCATAAATTTGAGCAGGATGACTAGCTGAAAGACTTTCAGATAAAGGGAATTTTTCCACATTTCCATATATGCTACTGCTGCTTGCAAAAATAAAATGTTTCACATGATTATTTTTGGCACCATCAATTATATTAAAAAAACCAACAATATTAGTTTCTATATATTTTTCAGGATGTTGAATAGAATATCTAACACCAGCTTGTGCTGCCAGATGGATTACAGTTTTAATTTTATTTTGACGAAATACTTTATTTACAGATTTTTTATTGCAAATATTAATTTTAAAAAAGTAATAATTCTTGAACTTTTTTAAGATACTATTTCTTTTTTTTTTAAGATTTATATCGTAATAATCATTTAAATTATCTATACCAATAACTGTTTTTTTTTGTTTAAGTAACTTTATACATGTATGAAAACCAATAAAACCTGCAGATCCAGTAACTAAATACATTATTAAGATTTTTTAAATTATTTATTATTTTAACAAGATTATATAGTATTTCATTTAATAAATAGCCAGCAAATAAAATTATTAAAATTCACAAAATAAATGTAACTAGAACAATTTTTTCAATATTTAAGATAAGAACAATAATTAAAAAAAATTTAACTAAAGACTATAAAAAAATTATTAGCAAATATGATATATTTATTTAATAGAATTTAGATATTTAAGAGAACTATTAAATTTTTCTTAAATTTTGTACAATATCAGCAACCAAGTTTTGATTAAGTATGCCAAATTCATCAACATATTTCTTTCTGATTAATTGAATCTTATTTGAAAACCACCATTTTCCAGGGTCTTTAGAAATTTTTTTTAACATCTTACTAAGACTAATAGGATTATCATGAAGAATTCCAATTTCTTTAAATTCATTAAAAAACTTTCTTGTATCATGCTCTAATAAACTCATATCATTAACAAAAAGAATTAACATGGGTATATTACAAGCCATACACTCTAAATGACCAGTAGATGCAAAGGTATGAATTACTAATTTTGCTTTATTATATAAATTTTTAGTACCTTGTTTGGGGTTTAAAAATTTTATTTTATTGTTTGATTCTAATAAAAATTTTTTATCCTCTAAACCAAAATCTATTGGATGAAGTTTCACTCTTAAATTAGCTAAAATTTCTTTATTGTTTAAATTTGAAAAAAATTTACAGATATTTTGCATATAAATTTTATTATTAATAGCACCAGCATCTATTTTTAAAGCTTGTGAATATAAGCCTCTACTTCTAAACTCAAATACAATTAATTTATTTTTTTTATTAAATTTTATTTTCTCTATTTTTTTGATAATTCCTAAGGGCTTGGTTTTAATTCCATATTTAAATCCCCATGAAAAAAAACGATCAGAAATTTTATGTTCATGTATCGTACCCCAGTGAACCTTATGCTGACCATAATTACCCCCGTGTTGTCCTAAAACTAACTTAGTTCCACTTTTTACTTTACCTGCTGTATACCTATCCATTATGGTACTTCTGCCTACCCCTAGTGTACTAAATATGACCTTAGGTTTTTTTGGTAATTCAAATTTTTTTAAGGCATTACCTGTCAAATCAAAATATTCTAAATAGCATTTTGGAATATTTTTTTTACAAAATTTAAATAAGAAATCATTAAAATTATTTGTAATTACTTTATTATCTATAGCTCGCTTGTTTGATAATTTTTTGTTTGAGGATAATAGATTGATATATAAATCTACAAATTTTAGAGATTTAAATAGTACTAATTTTTTATTCAATTTTAGATTGATTTTTATTTCCTCTAAATTAGATAAATAAGTATTAAATATTAAATAATTTAAATTTTTATTATTTTTTGATAAAAATTTTTGTAAATTATTAAAAATTCTTTTTTTATTATTGTTATTTCCTAAGCTGAGTCTTCTATAAATTTCCTTAACATCTTTAAACAATAATTTTTCATTAGTGTATTCTTTATCTATAGAATTAAATTTAAAGTTATTGATTAATTCAAAGAATATATAGCTGTTCCAACTGTCAGTTTGAGTAAAATAAGAAAAATCTTCTATGCCATAAGGTATAAAATCTTCTGAATTATATTTTAAAAAATTAATGTTAATTTTTTTATATTTTGAGTTAACCTCTTTTAATGAATTCCATCTTTCAAAAACAACACAAATAAACCTGTATAACCATGTGCCTAATATGACCCTCCAGTATTGTTTGGTAAAATTTACATCATGATATGTATTCAAAAATTTTGCTAAGTGTGTAAGAATTCTTTCATAAATCTCATTAAGGTATTCAAAGTCTTTATTTATATTTTTTGGATATTTCCATCTTTTACTATAAAAAAACTCATTATTAAATTTTTTTTTAATTAAAAAACTATTAGGTGAGTTTAATAAAACATATTTGTCTTTACCTCTAATATCAACATTCCTTAAAGTAAAAATTAATTTTTTTTTCATCAGATATTTATTATAATTTAAAATTATCTATATTTATCTTAATCTATATAGTTTGTGAAATTTTCATATTTTTCTTTAAAATATTTAAGAACACCTTGATCTAAAATCTTTCCATCCTTCATAAGTATGATCTTATTACAATAGTCCAATGTTTGCACTCTATGAGCAATAACAAGAGTTGTAATGTTTAATTTTTTTATTGTATCAAAATAATTTTTTTCATTATGATAATCTAGATTGCTTGTGGGCTCATCTAAAAATAATAAATCTGGCTTCTTATAAAGTGCCCTAGCAAGACCTAGAAGTTGATTTTCTCCTCCAGAAATTTTTGATCCTCTATTACCAATTATAATATCTGATTTATCTTTATATTTATCAAGTCCTACGGTTATCAAACATTCTTTAATAAGCTCTTTATCTACGTTATTAGGCTCCTCACCAAATGATATATTTTTGGCTATAGTGTCATTTAATAAATGAATATTTTGACGAATATAATTAAGATTTTTAATTATGAAATTTTCGTTGGGATTTATTATTACATCATCTTCAAAAATAATTTTTCCTTCATTAAATTTAATCAAATTTGAGATATTATTTATAAGTGTCGATTTTCCTGAGCCTGTTTTTCCAATAATACCAATATTATCACCCTTATTTATAGTTAAATTAATATTTGATAGATTATATTCACTATTTTTGGAGTATGAAAAACTCAAATTTTTAATTTCTAATTTGTTTTTAAAATTGACTATTTTTCTTTCTACCTCTTGATAGTTTTCAGTATTTTTTAAAGTTATGTTTTTAAATAAATATTTTAACTGACTGCTTTCAAATTTTATTCTATTAGTAAAATTAATTAACAATATTGTACTTGGTAAAATCCTTATAAATGACAAAGAAAGTAGAGCAATCAAGGGAATAATTTCAGAAAAAGTCTTACCCTCTGAAGTAAAAAGTATAATGATAGAAATCATTGTTGTAATAGCTATCATTTCAATAACTGGCCTAATAGCTGCTGTTATTAATTTATCTACTATACGTGTAGTTTCATATGACCAAATATAATTTCTAAAAAGCTTTGAAAAAAAATTTTCCTTGTTTGTAATTTTAATATCGATAATTGATCCAAAGAATTCATTTATTAAAGACAATCTGTTTTCAGTAAAAATATAAGATTTTTTTCCATAACTTATAAGAACATTTGAAATTTTGTACTTATGAAAGATCATAAAAATTATTCCTAGTGAAATCATTAATAAGGCAATCTTGTAATCACTTATACCAATCATAACTATTATCCCTAAAATAGTTAATATTTCTTTTATAGAACCAAGGATCATTGTTATTAAACTTCTTACAAGTCCTACTGACTCCACATTTTTAATTAATTCTGAAGGTTTGTTGTTTACAAAAAATAAATAATTTTCTGAAAGATAATTATTAAAAAGTGATGATGAGAGCATAGTTGAAATTTTTCTATTAAAAAATGCTTGGTAAATTGAATTAAATAATGTGAGTAAGTTTTTTAATAAAAATAATAAAAATAATCCTATAAGAATATATTTTAAGCTATCTAAGTTTTCAGCTGAATTTTGTAAATTTTCAAAATGAAGTTGTAAATTTTTAAAAGGAATTTTTGTAGCCAGATCAGCTGGATTCAACATATACATTAAAAGAACAGGTATAGCGCCAATTGAAATAACTTCCATGAGTGCATTCAAGCAATTCAAAAAAAATAAAAAAAGTATTTCAAATTTTACTTTATTATTGAATAAATAAAAAATTGATTTAAGCATTATCTTTTTAAATTATTTTTCTTAACCTTTATAGCTGGTACCCCAAAATATAAACTATCATGTTCACAGTTTTTATTTACAAATGATGCCCCACCGATGAAAGTATTATCACCTACCTTAACTGTATTTTTTATTATTGAACCAATGCCAAGATAGCTCATTTTACCAATTGTCACCTTTCCACCAGTTACCACACCAGGACCAGTTCCAGCAAAGTCTTTAAAATAATTATCATGATCAATTGAGTTTGTGGTATTTATTAGACAATGTCTACCAATCACAGAACCAGTATTAATTATTGAATTTGAAATTATTATTGTTCCATCTCCAATCTTAACATTTTTATCTATGATTGAATCTTTTGAAATGATTGCCTCATATTTAAAATTTTTAAATTTAGTCTTAATCTCCATAAAAATTTTTTTTCTTAAAACACTAGAGCCCACACCAATTATCCCACAAAGGTCTTTATTGTTTGTAATGTCTTTTATCTTACCTAAGTTCAAAAAATTTTTATTATCATATTTAATAATAATTTTTCCTTTAGGTGAATAATCATCAACAAATCCTAAAATCGTATATTTCTTTAATTTCACTATTTCAGAAAATACTACTTTTGCGTGACAACCAGATCCAAAAATTAATATTTTTTTCATATTATTTTAAAAAAGACTACTTATTAATTTTTTAGTATTAGAAAGATTAATACATATATTTAATACGTTCAATTATTGAACAATATAATATTAAACATTCAACTGTAAAGAGAAATATTCGCTAGCAAACCATATAAAATTGTTCTAAATGTAAAAAATAGAAATTTATAAAATGTTAAAAAACTTAATTATAAATCAAAATTTGTCCATAAAAGATGCTTTAAAAAAAGTAGAAATATCTGGTCAAAGATGTGTTTATATTGAAAAAAATAATAAGTTAATTGGATCTTTAACAGATGGAGATTTAAGAAAATTAATTATTAAAGATATTGATCTTAATAAAAAAATTACAAGTTTTTATAATAAAAATCCTAAATATTTAGATAAAAAAAACTTTTCAATCGCTAAAGTAAAAAAAATACTTTTAAAACACAAAATAGATTCACTCCCAATTACAGATAAAAAAAAGATTATAAAAGTACTTTCATGGAGAGATGTGGTTAAGAATAAAAGTGCTTTGCAAAAAAATTCAATATTCATTATAGCAGGTGGCCGTGGAGAAAGACTTATGCCTTTCACATCTATACTTCCAAAACCATTGATACCTATAAATGGTGTTCCCATAATTAAATTAATAATAGATAGTTTTAATGCTGATGAGGTTAAAGAAATATTTGTTTCAGTTAATTATAAAAATTCAATAATTAAATCTTACCTAAATAGTGAAATAAAAGATAAAAAAATTATATTTCTTAATGAAAAGAAACCTTTAGGAACAATAGGTTCAATAAAATTAGCTAATGAAAAAAAAATTACTAATAATGTAATTATATCATTTTGTGATATTTTTTTTCAAACAAATATGAAAAATGTACTAGATTTTCATGAAAGAAATAAAAATGATCTAACTATAGTTGTTGCACAAAAAAAAATTCAAGTGCCGTATGGTGTTTGCAAAATTTCAAAAAAAGGAAATTTTATTAAAATTGATGAAAAACCAACTACTAAGCAATTCGTTAATGTTGGATATTATATTTTGAATAAAAAAATGTTTAAATATATACCAAAAGGAAAAAAAATGGATGTAACAGAATTAATCAAAAAAATTAAGTCTGAAAAAAATAAAATTAAAGTTTTTCCTATTGAAGATGACAATTGGTTTGATGTTGGCCAATGGTCAAATTATAGAAATACTATAAATAACTTTACAAACTCTACAATAATTAATGAAGAATAATTTATGTGTTGTTACTTTTTTTTACCCAGGCATAGAAAGTAAAATAATTAATTTTTTTAATTCATTAAAAAAACAAACTGATAAAAATTTTGATTTAATGATTTTTTTTAATAATAAAAAAAATTTTTTATTGCCTGCCAATAAAATAAAAATTGCCATATTTACTATGAATAAATCTATAATTTCCTCTAGGTTTGAAATGATAAATAAATTAAAAAAATTAGATTATAAGTATTTTATTTTCCAAGATGCGGATGATTTAATGGGGTTTAATAGGGTTGAGGTATGCAGAAATCTGTTAAAAAGTAATGCGGTTGTTATTAATGATTTGGACATACACGGAAACAAAGTATTTAGAAAATATTTTAGTAATAGAATTCAAAATAATACCAAAATATCAGCAATGAATATTTTAGATTATAATATTTGTGGCATGTCAAATACCTCTATAAGAAGAACATGTCTAAATAAAATTACCATACCCCTTAATAAAAAAATAAAGATCTTTGACTGGTATTTGTGGACAATAATTTTATCTAAATATAAAGCCATTTTTACAAACAAGACGACAACAAGATATTATGTGAATAACAAATCAGCCACCTGCATTCCAACTAGATTTAATAATAAAATTAAGACCAAAATTATGAATACAAGAAAAATACATAAAAAAATAATAGACAAATTAGTTGTGAATAAAAAAATTAATAATATTAATCTATTAATAAAAAAAAAAATAACTAGTAACATAAAATTTAATTTTTGGTGGGAGGTAAATTAAGTTGTCTTTTAATTTTAATAAAATAGTTAATTATAAAAATTCAAATCCATATATTATTGCTGAAATTGGTAATAACCATAATGGTTCCTTATTATTAGCTAAGAAATTGATAATTGAGGCCAAAAATTCTGGGGCAGATTGTGTAAAATTTCAGACTTTTTCAACTGATTCACTCTTTTCAGAAAAAATTTTTAAGAACAATCCACAACTTAAAAAAGACTCAGACAAATACACTTTAACACTCAATGATTTTATTATTTTAAAAAAATTTGCACAAAATAAAAAAATTGATTTTACTGCTACACCGTTTTCAATCAAAGAAGTTGATTTCTTAGTTAAAATACTAAAGGTAAAATTAATAAAAATTGCCTCAATGGATATCAACAACTATCCATTTATTGAGTATATCTCAAAAACTAAAAAACTAATAATTATATCAACAGGCTTTGGCAGTAAAGATGAAATCAAAAAGGCTATCTCAATACTTAAAAAAAATAAGGCAAAATTTTCTGTCCTCCATTGTGTAAGTGAATACCCTCCCAAGATAAATAAGCTTAATTTAATAAGAATTCCCTATCTTAAAAAGATTTTTAGAGTCCCAGTAGGATTTTCAGATCACACAATTGGCGTGGATTCATCTTTAATTGCTTTAAGTCTTGGTGCAAACATTATTGAAAAACATTTTACGTTAAATAAAAAAATGAAAGGATGGGATCACTCAATCTCTGCAGACCCCAAGGAATTAAAAATAATTACCAACTTTTCACAAAACATTAATATGAAATTGGGAATAAAAAAAATTTATAGAGTTGAGTCTGAAAAAAGTACTAAACAATTTAGAAGAAGTATTGTTGCGAACAAAGTGATTAGTAAGGGAAAAAAAATATTACTTTCTGACTTAAATTTTAAAAGACCTGGGAATGGATTAGAGCCCTCTAAGTTAAAAATGATTGTGGGCAAGTATTCAAAAAAAACTATTTATTATGATGAACAAATTTTGCTAAAAAACATAACACAATATTGAATTTTACTAATAAATAATAATATTTAAAAAGTTTTATAAAATGAAAAAAGTTATTTCAAATTTCTTAAAGTTTATTTTATCAAGAAAAACATATAAAAATAGAAGAGAAAATATTTGGTTTATTAGATACAGTAACCTTGAGCTCTTTTTTAAAACATTAAAACTTAGAATTAATTATGTAAAATACTTTTTTTTACCCTCTAGACATCTGGGTGCTATCTATTTGTTAGAGTTGTTATCCAATATATTTAAAAAAGAAAAAGTGAAATTTTTTCTTTGGGATGCCAGCCTATTAGGTGCTGCTAGAAACCAGGGTGCAATAGCTGGCTCTGCATCTGACATAGATATTGCAATGATTTTTAATAAAAAAAAACACTTAAAATTTATTTTATCTTTAAAAAAACACTTTAAATTAAGATTTCATAATGATTACAGCACTGTACAACTTTTTCATGACTTGGGTCTTGTAGATATTGCTTTATTCCAAAGAAGCGGCGCAAACTACCAAATAACCATTAATATTCCCCTAAAAAAAAAAATTAATAATGATAAAATTAAAAAACTTTCTTTTCAAACTAAGAACTTTTTTCCATTTAAATTTAAAAAAATCTATTCAAAAAAATACTTAATACCTAACAATTATCAATTTATAGCTGATAAAATTTATGGACCTGATTGGAGAATTCCTGACAAAAAGAAACAGGTCTATTTAAATTTATAATTTTTTTTAGCTAACAATTTAGCTAAATCATAATCTAATTGTTGATCAATATTTATTGATTGCTCTCTGTTTATAAATAATCCAGCAGTTTTACCTTGTGGTAAAATTCCTTTCATCTTAAATAAAAAATCAGATTTTATTGCATAAACCATGCCTGATGGTTGATAGACCAAAGGTGCATCTTGTCTCCTTTGAATATTTATTCCTTCTGGTAATATAAATTGATATCCCTTTTTCGATTTTTTAAACATCCAGTATGGGGGATATGATGGTTTTGTTATTGTCATTGCTGCTTGTGAGTTTGTTTTAATTAATAGATCAATTACTTTATCTATATGCTTAGCTTTTCTAAATGGTGATGTTGGGGGAAGGATAACAACTATATCTGTCTCCCAATTTTCATTAATTTTTAACCATTTGATGGAATGTTTAATCACATCGTATGTACTTGTATTATCTTTTGCTAATATTTTGGGTCTTTTAAATAATACTTTAATTTTTTTTTTTGCCTCATTAATTAATTTATCACTATCAGATGAAAAAACTATTTTGTTTAATCTTTTACTTTTAATGGCATTATTAATGGCAATTTCTATCAATGTTTTGTTATTAATTTTAAGTAAATTTTTATCTTTGATTCCCTTAGAATCGCCTCTAGCTAGAATAACACCTAAAATATTTTTATATTTTGACAACTTTTTCTTTTTTATTAGATTCGAAACCTGCATCAATTATTTTTTGCGTCCTTAAAGCTTCATCAATATTATTGAAATTTTTTCTATTATTAATTAAAGATTCATAGAAATATTTTGCTTGTTTTGGATACATGGACATAAGGTTTTTTAAATCATAATTCTCTATTTTCCATTTATTCGATTTTCTATTATAAATTTTAATCTTATGCTCAACTCTATCCCATATGATAGTTCCTTTATCTCCAGTTATTTCTATATAAATTCTTGGTGTTCTAGAAAATAAATCGAAACTCATTTGAACGATAGCCTTACTTCTCATCTTTAAGGTTGCAAAAAAACTATCATCACTAGTCATTTTTAATTCTGAAATATTTGTAACAACTGAATTAATGCTACTAACTTCACCCAGAATATAACGAACAAGGTCTATTCCATGACTATCGTCTAATAAAGATCCACCACCTTGCGATTTTTTTGACATATAAAAATTTTTATAATTTTCATGTTTATGCCAGTCTGGTAAATATGAGCTCCACTTTAAGTGTGCACAGTAAACTCTACCAATAACTTTTTGACTCATTAGTTTCTTAAATCTTAATACATAAGGTACAAAACGATGACAGTATGCGACATAATTTGTTAATTTTTTCTTTTTACAATTTTTATAAACTTTACTCCATCCTTTGGAGTTCATTCCTAAAGGTTTTTCAATAAATAGACTACAATTATTTTTTACTGCCAATTGTGCTATTGGTAAGTGCAAGTTTGGAGGAACAGTTATTGCTACAGCATCATACTTTTCTGATTTGAATGCAATTTTATAATCTTTGAAAACTTTATTAATTTTATATTGACTGGTTGCTTCAGATATTCTGTCATTTCTTATTTCAGCTAAATCAATAATGAAATATTTACCAAAGTTGCTTATTTGTCTTTTACCAATAGAGCCAGCACCTACTACTAGTAGCTTTTTAGTTTTTTTCATTATGAACTACTATAGTTATATTTAATTAATTGCAATTTCTTTAATTGTTTCACAAATAATTTTTAATTTTGATTTATTTAGATTAGAACTTGATGGAATACATAAGCAACTATCAAATATTTTTTCTGATAAATCAATTCTATATTTTTCATTTTTTTTATACATTTTTTGTAAATGATTTGGTTTCCAAACCAACCTTGTTTGTATACCTTTTAGAGATAGCTTCTCATAAAAATAGTAAGGAGATTTTTTTAATAAATTTTGGTCAATTATTAAAATATTCATCCAATGATTGCTTTTTGAATAGCTTTCAGGTGCAAGCATTCTAAGACCAGGAATCTTGTTGATAAAAGACTTGTAATATAAATAATTCTTTTGTCGGCTAATAATTTTTTTTTTTAATTCTAATATTTGTCCACATCCAAATGCTGCATTTAAGTTGGGTAGTCTATAGTTGTAACCAATTTGATTATGCACATATCTAATAGGGTCATCTTTTGCCTGCTCAGCTAGATATAAAATTTTTTTAGCAAAAAATTTACTTTTAGTTAGTACTGCACCACCTGTACCTGTTGTAATAATTTTATTACCATTAAATGATAAACAGCCGATGTCACCTATTGTGCCAACATGTTGATTTTTAAAACTACCACTAAGATAGTATGTGCCCAACGCCTCTGCTGCATCCTCTACAATAAAAATATTTCTTTTTTTACATACCTTCCTTAGCTTATTAAAATCTAGAGCATTTCCCCACATGTGAGCAATAATTATAACGTTAATTTTTTTTTTTTGTTTTTTTATTGTGTGTGAAATTATTTTTAAAGATTGTTTTTTTTTCTATGAATTCAATTGTTTTTGATAAATCAATATTGTGATCAGGACCCACATCCATAAAAATTGGATTAGAATTAAGATAATTTATAACATTAATTGACGCCACAAAAGTTAAAGATGGAACAATTACTTCACTAGTATTATTTACACCTAAAACTCTTAGGGCTAGATGCAAAGCTGCTGTACCAGACACTACAGAAATAACATTTTTTGATTTTGTTATTTGAGAAATAGATTTTTCAAATTTATTATTATAATTGCCAAATGTTGATATCCAATTTTTTTTAATAGTATCTTTAATAAATTTAATTTCTTTTCCAGTTATTACCGGTTCATTAAGAGGTATCATATAAATGTTTTCTTATTTTTTTTGAAAATAATATCTAAATACCAATCATAAGTCTCCCTTAAGCCACTCTCCAGCTTATAATTAGTATTATATTTAATAATTTTTTTTAGTTTTTTCATGTCAGGCTGTCTATTAGTTGGTGAGCCAGCTTCATTAAAGGATTTAACTAATATAATTTTTTTATTCAAAACTTTTGATATTTTTTTTGCTAATTGAAAAATAGTTATACTATTTTCAAATGAACCAATATTATATGTACTGCCTAGAGATTTATTAGATTGTGATAATTGATAGATTATTTCCACTGCATCAGAGATATAACAAAATGTTCTTTTGTGATTTGGTGAGGCAATTTTAATATTGCCTGTTTTTGATTTAAACATCTTTTGCATTAGTTCTGGAATAACATGTGAAAAACCCATTCTAGGTCCGTAAAAATTGTGTGGCCTAACATTTATTTGCGGAAGATCTTTTGAAATATTACTCATTAATTCACCATAAATTTTGGATAACATGTAAGAGGTTCGGCTTGAGTGCAAATCATCAACTGCTAAATGAGTATTTTCAGGTGTTGGAATTTTGATGCCATAATACTTTAATGTTCCAGAATAAACCTCACTTGTAGAAAAAAATATAAATTTAGTAAGTTTTTTTTGCTTATGTGCAATTTTAATAACATTATCTAATAAATAAATATTTTGAGTTAAAACATTATAAGGATCTTTATTAACATGTTTTACACCTATAATAGCTGCTAAATGAAAGATTTTATCATAATCAATTGACCAGTCCCTTATATTAAAATTTAATAAATCAGTTTTAATAAAATTTATATTTTTATTATTTAATAGTTTTTTTAAGTCAAAATCTATTATGCCACGTTTAAAATTATCTACTAAGTCAACCTTGTAACCTTTATCTATAAATTTTTTACAAAGATGAAAACCAATAAATCCAGCACCACCAGTAATTAATATTTTTTTCATAAACTTATCTACCTATAGAATAAAAGTTAATTTGGTTTTTTTTAATTTGATCTAATTGCTTATTGGTAAGAACATAGTTAGCATCAAATATAATAGTTTTTTTAATTAGTTTTTTATCAAAATTAATTTTTTTATAAAGATTATGCTTTACAGCAAATAGTACTAAATCAAATTTTGAAAAATTTTTAACCTTATCTATTCTGGTAAGATTTTTATTGGGTATAATCTTTACAAAAGGATCATGCCAAAATAACTTAATATTTTTCTCTATACATTTATTAGAAAAGTAAATACTTGGAGAAGATCTAAGGTCTCCTACATTTTCTTTATAGCTCATGCCTAAAATTAATATTTTTTTATTTTTAATTTTATTTTTTAATATAGTCTTAATTTTATTGTAAGTTACAAGTGGCATCTCATCATTAACCTTCATTGCTTGTTTCGAGAATGGAAACTTTAAATTTTTAATATTCCATAGTTTTTTTGCAGCATACTCTCCAAATAGTGGATCTTTTGTTAAACAATAGCCTCCAACACCAAAGCCTGGGTGTCTTATATTTGAGTGTGTGGGTCTTAGCCTAATTGACTCGATAACTTTATATATATCCACATTCATTGCCTCAGCAAATCTAGACCACTCTTCAATAAATGCAATATTTGTTGATCTGTAGCTATTTTCCAGAATTTTTCCTAATTCACATGCCCTTATACTATCGAGTTCTGTTAGTGGGTATTCTTTGGTATTAATAATTTCTTTTAAGAAATTTTTACACTTAAGTTTTGATTCTTTGTTTATACCAGACATTACTCTCCAATAATTTTGAATAGAATTTAAATAGTTGTCACCTGGCATTACTCTTTCATAGGTATATGCTAAAAGAATATTCTTTTTTTTTATTTTTCTTTTTTTAAATACATTAGAAATTAAAGGAACTATTTTTTTTTCACACGTTCCAGGTGGAATGGTTGATTCCACAATCATTAGTGCATCTTCATCAATATTCATTGCAATTGTCTTAATTGAACTTAAGAAGCTTTTTAAATTTACGTTTGAATTCAACTTGTTTTGTAGATCACAATTGATACTTACAATTACTATTTTAGATCCTTTAATATCTTTAACAGAATTTGAGCAAACTAAATTTTTTTTTTTGTTAGATGCATAAAGAAATTTTTTTTTAAAATTACCGTCATTAATTTCAATAGGTAAAATTCCAGCATTTATTTTTTTTGTGATTATTTGTCCATTTTTACTCGCCTGCTCTATACCTGTTACAAAATATTTATATTTATTTACATTTTTTGTTGAGGCAATTAAGGTGGCCATTGCTGTACCAACATATCCCATGCCTATAATTGAAATTTTTTTCACTTTATTTATTTATCAATGTTAAATTTTTTTTTTAGAATAAGAGGCCAATTTTTTTTATAAAAAATAGATTTATCATCTATCACTATATCAAATGATGGTTTTCCCATTATTAATTTATGATACTTAATTTCCCATATTTTTAATTGTTTGCTTGTAAATTCCGTTCCTTCTTTTTTTGCTTTATTTACATTGTCAGAATTTCTTCCCATAAATCTTGCTGTGTAGATTTTAATTATATGACCATTATCATAAAGTTGATTAATTACTTTAATAACATTTTTTTTGGGTTTTGCTTTTTTATAATTATTTTTTTCTGTAGAACAAATTGTGTTATCTAAATCAAAACAAAATATTTTTTTCATTCAAATACGGTTTATGAGATACTCTGCTTCATAAGCTCTTTTACACAAATATTTATTATTATCATTTGTAAATCTTCTGAGATCTGCATATCATTAATCTGATAATTAATAAATTTATCTAAAATTTTTTTGCATTTGCCACCATTAAACCCAAGTATTGCAAAGATATTCATTTTTATTTTTTTTGCTTGTTTTATTGCGTTCAGAATATTTTTTGAATTCCCACTGCCTGATAAAACTAATAAAAGATCTTCTTTAGATCCTTTGTTTCTCAACTGTTCAGAAAAAATTTTTTCATACCCATAATCGTTAGCTATGCATGTCATTACAGAAGAATTTGAAGCAAGAGACTCTACTTTTAATCCTCTTTTACTATTTTTTACAGCAGCGATAGACAAATCATTAGCAATATGATTTGAATTAGCCGCACTACCTCCATTTCCACAAATAAATATTGTTTTATTTTTTTTCCAAGTATCTAGTATAGCGTTATAAAGAGCAGAAATTTCTTTTGACTTATTTTGCTGAAGAGTTTTTGTTAATTTATTTATATAATTTTTTTCTATATTATTTTTTTTAATCATGTCTATTTTTCAGTCTAACCAGTTTGGATTTTTTATTAAATATTTAGAACTATATTTAGCTTTTATTTCTTCATGTAGATAGTTTTTTACGCCATTTCTTTCTTGATATATGTTTTGCCAGTTTTGATCCCTAAATTTATTCTGAAGTTCTGAGATATTAGTATTATCTTCCCATTTATCTTCAAGACGATCTAACATTTCTATAGCGGCCTCAGAGATTTCTTCAGGTGTACAATCAATCATTTCTATATTTTTTTTATCTAATTGATTTCTTTTTTTAAATTCATGTTCTTTAAAACTTAATATTTCTTTAAGGCTAAGATTTTTTTTTTTCACCCTATCATAGTAATGTTTACTTAATAAAACACTATTATCTAGGAATGTTACTAAGTGATGCAAGTTTGCATTAAGATCTAGGATTGGCTTTCGGTATAACATGGATACTATACTTGAACCAGTTCCACCTGAAATCCCAAACATGCATTTTGAAGCTAAATAAAAATCCATTAACTCAGATCTAAAACTTGAATTTGCATAATCAATTATCTTGGGATTATTCAAATTAAACTTATCTTCTACAATAGCACCCATTCTAAAAAAAAAAATATTTCTCTCTACAAGTTTTTTTGCAACATATTCAAAAGATTTTATTTTATAATTGTGATGAGATAGATAATACCAATCTTTTTTATTCTTAAAAGAATTCAGATAAGCATCATCTCTATTGAATAAACATACATATTTTATATTTTTAATATCTATATTATTTTTATTAAGTATTTCTTCACAATTTTTTTCCTGAAATTCATTTAGCTTAATATTTGGTGTATCTTTTTTTATCTTAATATTAACAAATCTCGTTTTCTCTTGAAAATACGGGATAGTATGAATGCTATTTTGTTTTTCTAATTTAATTAGTAAATTATAAGTTGGTTCTATTAAATAAAATGGAAAAATTTTAATTTTTTTTTTTCCATAAATTAAAAACTACTAAATTGCAAATTCCGTATTTACTATAAAAAAAAATATCAAAATATTTTTTATTTAACTTATTATCTATTTTTTCTAAAAAATAAATTTCTGGATTCATAACTAAATGACCGTATCGATTTGAAAGTAATGGAATAATTCTTATAATTTTTATAAAACTAAATAGTTTTATAAAAAGATAGATAAATGGAGAAAATAAAAAACTTAGTAAATAAATTAATCTTCTGAATAGTCTCATTGTATATTTTTAGTAATTAACAGTGTTGAATTCTTATATAATCAAATTATGGATAGTACAATGTTCAATATTTGAACTATAAAAAAGATAAATATGGTTTTTAATTCATTTCTTGAAAAGAAAAGTTAATAAGGTTAAATACTTAGAAGTTATAATAGACTTATTTCTTTTATTTATAAATATGAACATTTTAATCACTGGAATTACTGGGCATATCGGTTGCGCTTTAGCAAAAACTCTATCCTTGTCAAATAAAGTATATGGCACATATAATAAAAAAATTTCATCTACACTCAAAAAAGAATTATCTAAGAAAAATATTACCATAATAAGTCTTAACCTTTTAAATCAAAAAAAAAATTGAAAAATTTATTAGAATAAAAAAAATTAATTGCTGTATTCATGCTGCAGCAGTATCTCATGAAATATATGTTAAAGAAAATATGCAAAATACTTTAGATATTAACTGCAATACTGTTTTTAATTTTTTAGAAATTCAAAAAAGCATTAAATTTAAGTTTATGCTAATTAGCACTGGTTCAGTTTTTCAAGATATTGGGAAGTTAAAAAAAATCCCAGAAAGCATCACACCCTCTCCAATCTCTTTATATGCAGGATCAAAACGATTGGGAGAAATTTTGGTAGATTCATATCGTAAATATTTTAACAGCAATTCTTGCATTGTGAGACTTTCTTGGGTCTATGGTCCACCAATAATCACAAATGAACTAAATATACAAAGGGGGCCAATACCCAATATTCTTTATCAAATTATAAAAAATAAAAAAATATTATTTATTTTAAATAGTGGTAAAAATTTTAAGGCTTCCTTCACTTATATTGATGATGTTACTAATTCTATATACAAGCTTATTAGCATGAAAAAGTTTAATAAAAGTAGTTACCACCTTGGTAGTGGTAAAAATAATACTCTTGCAGAGTTATTTAATGAAATAAAAAAAAAATTTCCTAAAGTTAGATTTAAATTAGGAAGTGGAGCTAAGCCCTGGAGTAACGATTCGATTATGAGGCCTCCTCTTGCTTCAGAATATAACTTAAAAACAAAAATAAATCTTAAAGAAGGATTAGAGAAATATTCTAATTGGTTAAAAGAAAATGCTTAAATGGTGTATTGTTGGATGTGGTGATGTGGTTCAGAGACTTGTTCAAGACTCGCTTCAAATTGCAGGGAGCTCTAAAGTTGAATGTATTTTAACTGACAATATGGTCGAAGCAAAAAAGTTTGCTAAAAAATATAAAATTAATAAAGTTTTTAAAAACACAAAAAAAAATATTAATTTAATAATAAAATCTGATGTTAATTCAGTATACATTGCAACTCCACCTAACAACCATTTTTATTATATTAAAGTTTTTTCAAAAAAAATACTAAATATTGTTTGTGAAAAACCTTTGGTTATTAAAAAAAATGAAATAATTGGCCTTACTAAGTTAATTAAAAAGAAAAAAATTAATCTCTTTACATGTTTCTACAGGCGATACCTTGAAAAGTTTATATATATAGAAAAAATAATTAAGAAAAAATTTATGGGGGATATTTTATATTTTGACACCAAATATTTTCATAATGAAAAAAATCACCCTACTGCTCAAATAATTAAGGGTAAAAAAATTCCTTGGAGATTTGTAAAAGAAATTAGTGGTGGTGGAAATATATTTGATATGGGAATTCATGCTATTGATTTAATTGATTTTTTTCTTGGTGAAATAGATCAAGTAAATTCCTTTAAGCATAACTATAAAGGATTGTACAATGTTGAAGATATGCTGATTGCTAATTTTAAATTAAAAAATAATATTATTGGACAAGCAAGTTGGTGTTCTGTTTCTAGTAAAAAAATTGATGAGTTCAATATTTATGGTTCAAAAGCATCTATTCATTTTTCCATGAATATTTCTGAAAGTGATAATATTATTATATTTAAAGATGGTAAAAAAATATTAAAAAGAATTAGAATGAAACAACCCTTGCATAAGAATATGATGAAAAAATTTATTAAAGACCTATTATTTTTAAATAAAAATAAAAAACTTCATGTTATGAAAAATGGATTTAAAACATCTGAAATATTGAATAAAATATCAAATAACTAACTTAAAAAAGTGTCTTTTGTTCACTTTTTGAACAAGATATCAAATTGCCTTGAAAATTGATTTGAAACTAGTATAAGAATTATATGCATACTAAAGAAAAAGCTCTTTCACTTACAGATAAAATTTATCAAGAAAATTTTATTGAAAGATTTGAAGAGTTCCTGGATACAGGTGAGTCAAGACCTTGGGTTATTGAGCTTGACCCAACAACTGCATGTAATTTGGCTTGTCATGGCTGTATAAGTGCCAGTCTATTAAATCAAGGTGGTTTCAAAAGAGAAAAGATAAAAGAATTAGCAAAAGAATTTGTTGAAATTGGAGTTAAAGCGGTTGTATTAATTGGTGGTGGTGAACCAATGGCTCACCCTGAGTTTGGTACATTAGTGGATTACTTTCATGAAAACGATATACATGTTGGTGTTACCTCAAATGGTACTTTGATAGATAAATACGCACACTCTCTATCACATCACACTAAATGGGTTAGAATATCTGTAGACGCTGGATGTGAAGAAGTTTTTCAACAATACAGACCTCATGCAAGTGGTAAATCTCAGTTTAATAAAGTAATTTCTGGCATGAGGAAGCTGGCAGAATCAAGAACAACTAAACTTGGCTACTCATTCTTAGTATTAGAAAAGCTTGACTCAGACAAATCGCGAGACGAAAAAGGTAAAAATTTTGTTGAGACAAATGCTACAGATATACATAAGGCAGCTCAATTAGCTAAGGATATTGGATGTGATTATTTTGAAGTTAAGCCCTCATTTGATCCATTTCATTTTCTAAATGACACTTCAAATATAATGGCAGGTATTATTAAAGCAGAATTAGAAAAATGTGCACCACTGATAGATGAAAAATTTAAGATAATCTCACCCTATACACTGGATCGTACACTAGATGGAGAAAAGATTCAGGAAAAAAATTATTCAAAATGTTTAACAGCTAATATAAGAACTGTACTAACACCTAGTGGTGCCTACGTATGTCCTTACCATAGGGGAAATAAAAATCTACAGATTGGTGATCCAAACACCGAAACTCTCAAGGAAATTTGGTATGGAAAAACTAGAAAAGAAATAATGGAAAAATTGGATCCAAGTAAACACTGCCAATTTCACTGTATAAGACATAGCACAAACTTAGCTTTAGAAGAGATTGAATCTGGAAAAAAGGTAAGCAAAACTAAAGAGTACGATAGATTTATTTAAATTTATGAGGCTAAATAAGCCAAAAAATCTGAATAAAATATTAGACTGCTTTTCTAATTTTAATAGTAAAACTTTAATAGAAAATGCACAATCAGGTCAAAAAACTAGTTATATAGAATTTTTTAAGAAATCTAGAGAATTTTCAAATTATTTAAGGATAAATAAAAAAATTAATCAAAATGATAGAATAATTATCAAATTAGATAATTCTGAAGAATACTTGATAGCAATATTTGCATGTTTTATTGGTGGATATGTAGCATGCCCAATTGACAAGGAAATTTCTGCATTAAAATATAAAAATTTGTTAAAAATAATTAGACCAGCATATAAAGTATTAAGTAAAAAAGATGTTAAATATTTTGAAGTTAAAAAAAAAATAATTGTACCTAAAGATAAAATTTCTTTAATTATATTTACTTCAGGAACAACAGGAGAGCCAAAAGGAATACAAATAAAAACTGATGCCTACTTGGGTTCAGCAAATGCATTTGGGAATATTTGTCAATATAACTCAGATTCTAAAATATATCATTGTTTGCCGATGCATTATAATGCTGGGTTACTAAATACTTTTTTTGCAGGTATTTTTTATGGTTCTAAAATATTACTGGGACCTAAAATAAATTCTTTAAATATTTTATTTTTTTGGAAAAATATTGTAGAGAAAAGTATAACATCGTTACATTTGGTTCCAGAAATAGCAAATGCACTGTGCAAATTAAGTGTCAGTAATCAAGAAAAGGAATATATAAAAAAAATTGATAAAATAATAAGCACAGGTGGTTATTTATATGAGTCAACAAAGGAAGATTTTGAAATGAAATATCAAAAAAGACTATTATCTTGTTATGGCTTAACTGAGATTGGTGGACCAATAACTCTTCAAAAATGGGAGCAATCATTTGAAGAATACTCTGTAGGAGAAAAAATTAAAGAAGTAAAAATTAAAATAATAGAGAAAAAGAAATTAAATCATATTTTTATAAAAACCCCTTATATGTTTGATTCTTATCTTTTACAAAGTAATAGAAAGAAAAGACCCGAATTATTGAATGGATATTATAATACAAATGACATTGGTTATATAACTAACAATGAACTTTTTATTTCTGGAAGGAGAAAAGATATCTTTAAAAAAGGAAGTGAAATTATATCTGCAGAAGAGATACAAAATGTTTGCTTAAAAAGTAAAGTCATTAAAGATTGCTGTGTGATTATAAAAGATGATCAAAACAAAGGATCAAAAATTTATATTCTCATAAAAATTATAAACAAAAAAGACATAATTAAATCAATCAAAAATTTAAATAAATTTTTAATCAAAAATTTAAAAAGAATTGAACTTCCAGAAAAAATTATCCCAGTCCCAGAAATCTTAAAAACATACAATGGAAAAATCAAAAAATCAGAAATGGAAAAAGTTTATCTATGAACAAAGTAGAAAAAATTTTTTTTAATAATCAGTGGCAATTAAGTAATTCTAAAAAAAAGTATATAAGAAACTCTTTTAGTTACAAAAGTAAATATATTTATCCTGATTGTAATTCACAGGATTTAAAAAATATTATACTATCTGCGAAACAAGGTCTTAAAATAAATTCAGGACTAAGTTATAAAAAAAAAAGTAAGTTTCTTTACTCTATTTATAATAATATATTAGTTAATATTAAGATACTTGCTAGATTAGAGGCATCTGAAACAGGAAAGTTGTTAAAGCAAGCTGAGCAAGAAATACGGCATGCTGCAAATATATGGCTTCACGCATCAAAAGTTACAAAAAATTTAAATTATAGAAAAAAACTTGATAAATTTCATGATGGTCTTGTTGTATACGAGCCTGTTGGCATTGTTTCATTAATTGTGCCTTGGAATTTTCCATTTATAGTAGCTAGTGAAAGACTTCCTTACATCTTGGCAGCTGGAAACTCTGTTATAATAAAACCAAGTGAATTTGCTTCTCAGTCCATTTATTATCTAATCGACATAATTAAAAAAACTCAATATCCCAGTGGTATTATAAATTTAATAACTGGAATAGGAGGTAATATAGGAAAAAAAATTGTAGATAACAAACAGATCAATATGATTTCTTTTACTGGCTCAACTAAAGTTGGGAAGAAAATCATGTCAAGTTCAGGAAAATCAATTAAAAGATTAAGTCTAGAATTGGGTGGAAAGAACTCACTAATTGCTCTTGGAGATGCTCATATTAAAAATACTGTGGATATAATTATTAAAGGGTTTACTCTAAATGCAGGCCAAACTTGTGTTGCAACAAGCAAAGTTTTAGTTCACCAAAAAATTGAAAAGACACTTGTAGATTCATTGATTAAAGAGCTATCTAAAATAAAAAATTTTAATAAAATTTATGGTCCAATTACAACGCAACAACAAAAAAAAAAAATAAAAGAAATACTTTTACAAAATAAGAAATTTAAAAAAAATATTATCTTTGGAGAGTCTATATTTATTAAAGATTTCATTAGTCCAATAGTATTTAAAGACTTGCCACTCAACAATACAATTAATACAAATGAGATATTTGGACCAATACTAAGTATCAATAGCTTCAAAAATGAAAATGAGATGATTGAAATTGCTAATTCTACTGATTATGGATTATCTTTGGTTATCTGTGGCAAAAACAAAAAAAAAACATTAAGTATTGCCCATAGAATCAAATCTGGAAGAGTTTGGATCAATCAAGCTATAGATAAAAATTTTGCTGAACTACCAATAGGAGGTTTTAAAGAATCTGGGTTAAATCGAGAATGTGGAAAAGATGGAATCAAGACATATTCTGAAATAAAATCAATTATTATAAAAAAATGAATAATAAATTTATAGAGAATAAAATCAGGTTTTGGTTTAAAAAGAAAAATAAAATAATAAAAGCAAATACAAATTTTTTAAGAGAAGGAATTATTGATTCTTTTGATATAATTGATCTAGTATCATTTATGGAAAAAGAATTTGATATTAAGTTTGAAGCAGAAGACTATCAAAATCCTGATTTTACTGTATTAAAAAACCTTGTAAAAATAATTAAAAATTATCGTGGAAGACTACAATCTTAGACAAATCTGCCTATCATTAAGAAAGGTTGGCTTAGAAAAAAATGACGTTGTTTTTTGTCATTCTAATTTAGGTTTTTTTGGTAACCTTAAAAACATTACCAATAAATCGGATCTATGTGAAAAGTTTTTTAATGAAATATTCAAGATAATTGGGAGGAAAGGAACATTAATTGTTCCAACTTTTTCCTATAGTTATTTTAATAATAAGGCTTTTGATTCTAATAAAACACCAGGGTTGAGAATGGGTATTTTTTCAGAATGGATTAGATTAAATAAAAAATCAAAACGTTCTAATGATCCAAATTTTTCTGTCTCTGCTATAGGAAATTTAAGTAAGGAATTTATCAAATTAGAAGGAAATGTTAATAAAAATACCTACTCAGAAAATTCATTTTTTGCTAAACTTCATTATCATAACGGGAAAATACTAAATTTTAATTTCCCAGGTACCACTATAATTCACTACTATGAAAAACTTTTGAACACCCCATATAGATTCGATAAAAAATTTCATGGTAAAACTAATGGTAAAGATGAAACTTGGACAGTGTTTAGCAGACGAATTAGTGGCAAAAAAAATTATCACAATCCCCATAAACTAATGGGTCTACTTAGAAGGAAGAAAGATAAAAATTTTTCTATACTTGGTAAAGGAGAGATTTTTTTAATGCCCAGTAAACAATTATTTTCATTTATAAAAAAAGAATATAAGATTAATAAATCACTTTTGATTTATTAAAATTTTCTTAATTCACTAATTTATTTTTTTTTAAAAGATTGTAAATTTTAAATGTCAAATTATAATTTATTTTTATTATATCTGATATTTTTTCTAAATCGTTTTTACCATCTGCATACATTAAAAAATCTAAAATTTTTCTTGATGAAAGTTTATCATTACTTTTTATTGAAACAGATTTATATAATTTCTTTTTGATTAACATTGGCTCACATATAATTCGAGGCTTGGGTATTATTTTGTGCATTAAATTATTTATTGAAAGTTTTGCAACTTCATAACCACCCTTGAGACCTCGTAAAGTTACTAAATTAAAATTGTCTAAAGATGTATGATATTCTGGATACTCTCTATATTTTGATCTAAAAATCGATGTTATTGGCAAATCTACTCCAGGTGATGAAAATTGACGTTCATCAGATCCTCTTTCTAAAAATGAATATTCTTTGTATTTTATTTTAAGCTTATTAAATGCTTCAATTAAACTTTTATCTGAGGGGCTATTTTGAAATTTAGAAAACATACATGAATAATTCCTCTCATCTCCAATGCATGTTAAATTATACCCACCAATAACATTTTTTTTTAATTTTTTTAAGTTTCTGTGAATGTAGGCTACTGAACCAATTGTTTCTGGGATAAAGATAAATCTTAATGATTTGTTAAGTTTTTTATTAGAGAAATGTTTTATCAAGGCCATAGATACTATGGGTCCTGACAGTTCGTTATTTGCCATTGAGGGGTGACAAATATAAGTGGTTATTAAAATTTCTTGTTTTGTCTTTCCTTTTAAGACTAATTCACCATAATTTAAGCTTCCTTTAGCATCAAATTTTGAGTCAATTAAGATCTTAAATTTATCACTATCTAAATATTTTTTTTTAATTTTGTTTTTATGTTTTTCACTTACGCAAAAACCCCAATAATTTTTGTAGTATGATGTAACGTATGGTATGGCATTTTTTTGTTTTTCTAAACTATGAAGCCTTTCAAGTAATTTTTTTTTTTTGATTTTTAGGTTTACTGGATTTGAATAACCCACTAAATGAAGGTTGTTATTTTCAAAATTAACTATCTTATTTCCAAATTTATCTTCTATAAACGCATTATTTACAGTCCACTCAGGAGGAATTTTCCAGTCAAAAACTTTTTTACCTGAGTTAAATTTTGAAATTTTTAATTGTGGAAGCTCTCTTTTTATTATCTTAAGAGTTTTAAGAGAGTCTTTTCCTGTGATGCTTCTATTTAATTTAAATAATTCGTTTTTGGCAATATTTAAAAAATTTTTTAAAGACATCTAATTTATAAATTTTATAATTTTAAATTAATTTATTAAGTATTTTGATTAAAATAATTAAAATTTAATCTTATACTAAATTAATAGATTGCATTAGTTTAATATTATAAAAATTAATATTATTTATTGGGTCTTTTAGTTTTTTTTCTTCAAAAACTAACAAAAGATCCTTGATTGCGTCATCAATTGTATGCTCTGCCTTGTAATCTAATACACTAAATATTTTCTTTGATGAAATATGGTAAGACCTATTATCATTTGTTTCTTTTTTTTCAATTTTAATATCACTCCCTAAAATATTTTTAACCTTATTTGCAATTTCTACTACTTTAATATTTTCAAATCCTGCGTTAAATATTTCGCCATTAACTTTTGATGGTTCTGCTTCCATAACCTTTTGATACGCTCTAATCATATCTTGAATATGTATATTTGGTCTTAATTGTTCACCACCAAATATTGTTATCAATCTATTATGATAAGCTAAGTTAGTTAAAATATTTACAACCAGATCTAATCTTAGCCTTTTTGAATATCCACAAACTGTTGCTGGTCTTATTACTGTAGTTATAAAATCATTTGATTTATACTTAAACAATATATCTTCACACATAGCCTTATATTTTGAATAATCCGTAAGAGGGTTTAAACTCATATCTTCAGTTACATCTTTTTCAGCTTTGATGCCATATACACTTGATGATGAAGCGTAAATAAATCTTCCAACTCCTAATTCTTTTGCAGTTTTGACCATTGGCTCAAATGGATCTAGATTTATTGACTTTCCTAATGTTGGATTCAATTCAAAACTTGGATCATTGGATATACAAGCTAAGTGAATGATTGTGTCTTTATCTTTGAAGGCAGATCTTATTGTATTAATATCTCTAATATCTCCCTTAATCTTTTTTAAATTTTTATTATCTTCTAAAACGTTCTCACCATATAAAAATAAATCTAATATTGTTACTTCATGATTATTTTTTAGTAACTGTTCAGTAAGAGGAGTGCCAACATAACCCGCACCACCTGTAATTAGTATTTTTGCCATATGATTTTACTTAATTTTAAATTTATTATTTTTCTGTATTAAATAGTTATATTATCCAAATTTTTGATTCAAGTCTTCTGCAAGTTTTCTTAGATAAAATATATTTTTTTAGTCATATTAAAGAAGCATATGTTTAATTGATTTTAATAAAGATTTTTTTTTAATATTTTCACTATTTGCAAATTTTTCTACAGATTGGCCAGCTGCTATTGAAGCAATAAACATTGCTAAATGTGGGTCTTTTTCAACTTTTAAAAGGGTAGCTAATAATGACATTAAAACATCACCAGATCCAATTTTATCAGTTACTTTTCTTGCGTATGCCTGACTATAATAAAACTTATTATATTTTCTGTCATAAAGTGTAGAGCCCTCTGAACCTCTGGTAACAACTAAATAATTTTGTTTACCCAATTTAGAGAACTTTTTAATCAAATTTTCTATCGATAAAGATCGATCTCTAAGCTCATGTCTCAATTCAGATTCATTAACAACTGTACAATGTGTGTTTAAATATTTATTTAAAGTATGATGACCTATATTTGCAGCATTAAATTGTGAGTTCATAATTAAAAACTTTGATGTTTTACAAATATATTTGGCCAATGAATTTGAGATCATACCATGACCATAGTCAGAAACTATAACTAAATCATATTTCTTTATATTGTTTTTAATTTTCTTCATTAAGCTTGCTTCACTATTTTTTTCAAGTATGGCATCATTAAAATTATAAAAACCAACTATTTTTTTGCTAGAATTATTATCAATATATTTTTGTTTTAAAATTGTGGGAGAGTTTTCTTTTTTAAGGTAATCTAAAGTAACATTTTTCTTCAAAGTTTTTTTTATAAAACTCAAATGTTCCTTTTTTTTACCTATAGTTGAAATTACTTTTATTTCTTTACAAAACTCTGAAAGATGATTTGCAATAGCGCCTGATCCTCCTAAATATATTGAATTTTTTATATTGTTAAACATCATTATTGGATCTTTACCTGATTTACCTAATGGGTCACAAAAAAAATATTGATCAATGATAATCTCTCCAATAATTAATATCTTCAATTTTGAAATTCTATTAACAATATTATCCACATCTACAAAACTATAATTTTTTTTTATTTGTTTTACTTCTTTTAATTGAGATTTATTTAAGGTTACATTTTGATTATTCAATATTTTACTCGAACTAAACGTGACCTCATCTGTAAATAGTATTTTGCCCTTTATCTTTCTAACTTCATTAAGCTCTAATTTAATATTCTTTGTTATATCAGAAGATAGTTTTTTATAATCTACACCTTTACAATAAAAATTCGGTTTTAATAACTTAATTGCTAGTATGGCTGTCTCTGATGGAATTTCTGAAATATAATCTATAATAGATAGTCCAGATAAAAGACTTTTCCTAACTTTACTTGAGAAGAAAGGTCTCCCCAGTCCTTTATTAATATATTGGTCAGCTGTTGTTGTAACTATAAGAATATCACCATTAACTTTAGATTTCTTAAAGTGTTCTAGGTGACCTAGATGAAGTACATCAAATACACCATGACACAAGACTATTTTTTTTCCTTGTTTTTTTTTATTCTGAATAATTTTCGATAAATCTTCTAAATCAAATATTTTTTTCATTTTTTTTTATTACCTAAGTATTTAAACCAATCGTGAGTGGCAATCTCTATTTTTTTTGCGTCCCATAATGGAGCATTTTTCCAGTAGGAAATTTCACTAATTAACTTTTTTACACCCTCATAAATGTCAACTTTTGGTGTCCATTTTAAGTATTTTTTAATTTTTTTTATGTTTGCATAGGTGCAGTCTGGTTCACCTGGTCTTTTTGGAATAGAAATTTTTGCAGATTGTAAAATTTTTACAATTTCATTAATTGAAATTGTTCTTCCACTTCCTACATTTAATACCATATTTTTTATTTTTGATTTTGATGCACCAATTAATGCAGAAACAACATCTGTAACATAGGTAAAATCACGTGTTTGATTTCCAGATCCCACCACTGTTAATGGTTTATTTTTTAATTTTTGGGTCAAAAATACCCCGAACACAGCTCCGTAAGTTCCTGAAGTTCTAGACCTAGTACCATAGACATTGAAAAGTCTGAGAGAAATTACCTCAATATTAAAAAGCTTACCCCAATGAAGGCATATTTGTTCACCTAAATATTTGGTAAGAGCATATGGGTATTGAGTGTCAATTTTTTCATTTTCACTTGTTGGATAATTCTTAGGAATTCCATAACAAGAAGAGGAGGCTGTATATATTAACTTTTTTACTTTAAATTCCTTACATGCTTCCATTACATTAAAAGTTCCATCAACATTGGATTGATAATATTTTTTTGGAAAATTTATACTTGGAACTATATCTGCTAGGGCTGCTAGATGAAAAACACAATCAACATTCTTAAAATATCTTTTCCAATCTCCTGTTTTAGAAAGATTACATTTAATAAAATTTATCTTTTTTAGGTGTTTGATATTTTGAAGCCTCCCTGTACTTAAATTATCTAATATTATTATTGAATTACCTGTTTTAATTAGTTTTTCACAAAGATGACTTCCTATAAAGCCTGCACCACCAGTTATTAAATATTTCATAAAGTATCCTTTAGTTTTATCATCGTAATTTAAATCTTTGGTTTTGATGAATTTTTTGAAATAAAAAAAATTAATTCAATTTCTTGAATATCAGACTGACTTTTTACCTGTATATCTTCTAAGGCAAAAAATAATTTTTTCTTATTTTTAACAAAAAACTCTAAAAAATATTTTCTTATTTTTTTTTCTTCAGGTAATTGATATATACTAAAAAAAATTATACCACTTAATAACTTAACATCTTTGATTAAACTATTTAAAGCAAAAAATGTTTTTTTCATTCTATATTCTGTAATACTGAGATTGAAATTCATATTTTTAGATTTTGCATAATCTCTAATTTTAAGATTTTGAAGTGACTGAGGAATAATATTTCCATTTATTGCTCTGGATGAAACATACCCTCTAAATGAATCTGTTTTTATTTTATGCATCAGGGAATTTATAATTAATACCCATTATAGTTAATGGTTTTACGGTGATTGGAGTAAAAAAACTTCCTATTTCTTTATCTCTATATGGTGAAAAAATGGACTTAAATCTACAGTTGAAGCTCCATCTTGTTTCCTTTTCCTTATTAACCACATTTCCATGCATGAGGTTCTGACTAAATAATAGACCTTGTCCGTAATCGACTTTCAACCATTTTACTTTTCTTTTAACCTTTTTATATATGTCATTAATTGACTTAAATTTTTTAAAATTTTTTGAATATCTTATATTTTCCATTGGTGGTAAAATATACATTGCTTTTGTTTTAAAAACATTGACTAAAGGGAGCCAAAAAACTATTTCATACTCAGAGTCTCCAACCCATACATCTGCATGTAGGGGCAATAATGAGCTATCATCATTTGGCATCTGTATACTGAGGTTACATTTTTTTTGCATTACTAGTTCATTTCCACAAAGCATATCTAAATATTTTTTTGCTAAATTATAATATATCCTTTGAAAATTTTTTGAATTGTTTATTTGATTATAAATATGAAGTCTAAATTCGTTTAGTTCTTTTTTATCTAAGTAGATATGAATAATATCCAGAAGATTTTTTTTATTTTTTATCTTAATGGATTTTTTTTTAAGCCAAAATCTAGAGAGTTCTAATACTTTTTTTTTAATAGCATATAATTCTTTTTTTTGATCTATATCAAAAATTAAATATCCATTTTTAAGAAATTTACTTTGAGTGTGTTTTTCACTTTTAGTACTAAACTTCATTATGATATGTTAAAAATATATAAGTTCATAATCACCTGTATAGTTAAATTTTTGAAATAGCCATTCCCATTCCTCTTCACTAAAAAAAGCTTCTGCTGTCAAAGCCCAACACTGTAGGTTAAATAACTCCTCTTCATTTCTATAGGATTCAACAACAATGTATTTATTTTTTCCTGTCCTCTCAATTTCTAGCAAGGCACTCTCAAGTTTGTTTATCTTTAAGTTGTGTAAGGTATTTATGCATATAACCAAATCAAAACTATTATCCTCAAAGGAATATTTCTCCTCAGCTTTGCAAACAAATAAATAATCTTTAACCTCTTCTTTTGCATTTTCAATTGCATAGCTAGATATATCAAATCCTGAAAAATTTATTTTGGGCAAGATTTTCATTATCTCAAAAAGCAAAAAACCTTTTCCACAGCCAACTTCTAGTATTTTTGAATTATTAGTAAGTTTGTAATTTTCTATTATTCTTTTTGCTAATGGTTCCAATAAGCCTGGTATATATTTATATCCACCATACCCATATTTCCTATCTCCATCCCAAAATTCTTTTTCAAACTTTTTTGCAACTTTCATGCATTTAATTTTTTCATTTGCCATTCTTTCAAAATAATCTCTTTTAGTTGAAAGGTGATAATCTGTTATAAAATTTAAAAGTTTATTCATAATTTAAACAATTCATTATATTCTATCTTATATTAAAATTAAAATGGACCAACAAAATCTTTATCTGGTTGATCTAAATACTTTTTCTCTTTTGGAAGCATTTTTTTTGAATATTTTTTCCCTAATAATTTTAGACATTCTTCTACTATCAAAGTAGACTCTGGGTAGCAATATTTAGCTAATGATATTGTGCTTGGTATCGGAGTTTCTTCAACTCCCAATCTTTTAATTGTATATTTATTTTTATACTTCTCATTTACTAATGCTGAAATTTCAGCAGCAATCCCAAAAGTTTTCATTCCATTATCTACAACCAAAATTTTAGTTGTTTTTTTTAAACTTCTTAAAATTGTTTTTTTATCTAAAGGTCTCAATACTCTCAAATCTAGAACTTGCACATTTACATTAAATTTTTCTCTTAAAATTTTATGTGCCTTCAAACACTCTATTAAACTATAAGAATATGATACAATGGAAATATCATTTCCTTTTTTTACTATTTTAGATTTACTGATGTCTTTTTTATAACTTTCCTTAGGAACATGACCTTTAGTAGAATGAAGCCACCTATGCTCAAAAAAGATAACAGGGTTTTTATCAAAAATGCTTTCTATCAACATTCCTTTAGCATCTGATGGTGTTGATGGACAAACAACTTTTAACCCTGGTATATGTGCAAATAATACCTCTAGAGATTGGGAATGTTGTGGGCCCTGCCCCCAGCCTTTGCCAATAATTAATCTTATTGTTATTGATATTTTTACTTTTCCAGCACTCATATAGTGCCACTTAGCTATTTGATTTATTATTTGTTCAACACTTAATAAGGAAAATTCTACTCTTTGATGTACAATAACCGGTTTAAAACCTTTTGTAGCTAAACCCAAAGAAATACCCGTGAAAGTATTTTCGGCTGTTGGCATATCAAAAACATTTTTATTAAACTTTTTATGTAAATTCAATGTTGTTCCAAAAATACCTTTAGGGTCATCTACACCGAGCCCAAGTACTATGACTGATCTATCTTTTTTTAACGAAGTTTCTAAGGCCTCCTTAATGGCATCATTATAAAAAATTTCTCTTTTCATTTTTTTAACTATAAATATATTTAAGTAACATTGATTTTTTTGGGTATTTGCTTTCCTCAGCATACTTGAAGGCTAATCTTATCTCATTATTTATAGTTTCTTTAATTTTTTTAATTTGACTAAGATTTAAAATCTTATTTTTTTTTAAAATTTTTTCATATGATAAAATTTGATCCTTTTTTTTCCAAAAAGTAATCTCTTTTTTCGGCCTATAATTTAAGTCATCATCTTGATTTGGACCACAATGCTCATAATAACGATAGGTATCAATCTCAAGTAAAAATGGTTTTGATTTTTTTTTAATTTTATAGATTATTTTTTTTGACTCATTGTAAACTTTAATTGCATCATGGTCTTTGATTTTTTTTGAACTTATACCTAATGACTTTGCAATTTGTATAATGCTTCTTTTTTTAAATTGTCTCTTTTTAATGTCAGAATAAACAGAGTATTTATTATTTTCACAAACAAATAGAACTCTTAAGTCATGAAGTGCAGCAAAATCTAAGCTTTCCAAAAAAACACCTTCCTCTGTTGCTCCATCACCAAAAAAAATTACTACCACATTTTTATTTTTTTTTAGTTTATTAGCCCATGCTTTTCCAACACCAATTGGTATAGTACTTCCAACAATTGGAACTGCAGCTGTAATTCCTTTGTCTAAGTCTATTAAGTGCATTGACCCACCAAGTCCTTTTGCACAACCAGTTTCCTTACCATGTAATTCTGCAATCATTTTTTTTAAACTTCCTCCTTTAGCTAAATAATGTGCATGCGATCTATGGCCTGTAACTATTTCATCATTTACTCCAAGATTTTCACATATGCTTGTTGGGGTAGATTCTTGACCAATTGATAAATGTACCGGGCACCTCATTTTCCATTGACTATAACGTTTTGATATTTCCATTTCCGTTAAGCGAATTCTTAACATTCTAGAATATAATTTTTTTATAAGACTTTTATTCATAAAATTCATTAACTACCTTAGAAATATAAGCTATCTCTTTTTCTTTTAAATATTGATTAACTGGAAGTGTTAGAATGGTTTTTGCTTGCTTTTCTGTTTTAGGGAAGTCACCTTTTTTATACCCAAGTTTTTTTGCTGCAGGCTGAAGATGAATAGGTACTGGGTAATGAATTGCAGTTTGTATATTTTTTTTTAATAAATGTTTTTGTAAGTTATTTCTATTTGGAACCTGCACAACAAAAGTATGGTACGTATTAAACTCATTTTTTTTTTCTTTTGGAATAAAAACATTTTTTTTATTTAAAATTTCATTGTAAATTTTTGCATTTTTTCTTCTGCTACTAATTAATTTTCCAATTTTTTTTAATCTGTAATTCAGAATAGCTGCTTGAAGGCTGTCCATTCTAGACACAAAACCAAAATTCTTAACTATATTTCTATTGGTCATTCCATGATTTTTTAAATCCCTAATTAAAGTAGCGTTTTTAGTAGAATTAGTTACCAGGTAGCCAGAATCACCAATTGCATTTAAATTTTTTAATGGATGTGCTGAAAAACAACCAATATCTCCAAAGGTTCCGGCAAACTTATTATTTAATTTGGATCCTATTGCTTGTGCCGCATCTTCTATTACTTTTAGATTATATTTTTTTGATATCTTTAAAATTTTATCCATCTGACAAACTCTACCCGTAAGATGCACAGGCATAATTGCTTTGGTTTTGTTTGTAATTTTCTTTTCTATTTGTTCAGGATCCATATTTTGATCATCTAATACATCGACAAAGATTGGTATTGCTCCTAGATGTACAATCACAGCCGTTGAAGCAATGAATGAATTTGGTGTTGTAATAATCTCATCTCCTTTTTTATTCCTAAAGAGTGAAGAGCTAAAACCAATGCATCTGTTCCACTATTTAAAGTAACACATTCTTTGGATTTTAATGCTTTTTTTATATTATTTTCAAACAAGTCTACATTTTTCCCACCAATATATTGGCCACTATGCAATACTTGGTTGAAAATTCTTAAAAGATCTTTTTTTTCATTTCTGTATTGCTCTGATAAATTAATATAATTTATTTTCATTTATAAAATGATTTAACTGTAGAAATAATATAATTCATTTGTTTTTTACTCAAATGTTGATCACATGGAAAGCTGATTATTGATTTTGCATGTCTATCAGTAACTGGGAAGTCTCCAATTTTATGATTTAAAAATTTTACAGCGGGTTGCCTGTACATAGGGATGGGATAATGAATCTTAGCTTCAATCCCTTTCTTCTGACAATACTTTAATAACTTGTCTCTATTTTCTGCAAAAACTATATATAAATGATAAACAATCTTAAAATTTTTAATTCGTGGAGGTATCAAAATTCCTCTAATTTCTTTTAAATGATTATCTAGATACCCAGCATTTTCTATTCTTTTGTTGGCTATATTTTTTGCACTTGGTATAAGCCAGTTGCCAACTACTGCTTGTAATGTATCAAGCCTAGAATTATATCCACATATTTTAACATTATCACGATCTACAAGCCCATGATTTCTCAAAAGTTTTAAGTGTTCATAATGTTTTTTTTTATTTGTTGTAATAACTCCTCCATCTGACCATACATTGATATTTTTTAAAGGATGCAAAGAAAAAGCACCAAAATCCCCCCAAGTACCAGAATTTTTTTTATTTATAGAAGCTAAAATTGACTGACAAGCGTCCTCGACTATTGGGATTTTATATTTTTTCGATAATTTATTTAACTTGATCATGTCAGTCATATAGCCAGTAAAATGTACTGGCACTATTGCTTTAGTTTTTTTGGTTATTTTTTTTTCAATTAAATCCACGTTCATGCAGAAACTATCATCACAATCTATAAAAACGGGCTTTGCACCTATTTCACAAATTGCTCCAACAGTCGCAACAAATGTATTTGCTGCAGTTATTACCTCATCACCTGGCTTTATATTTAGTACTCTCAAGCTTAATTTTATAGCATCTGTGCCAGAATTAACTCCTACAGCATATTTTGTGCCTATTAGTTTTGCAAATTTTTTTTCAAATTCTAGTAAGGGTTTACCTAGTGTGAAGTCACCAGTTTTAACAAATTTTTTTAAATTCCTCCATAGGTCATCAGAATTTGAGAACTGTTGACTGAGGTATGAGTATCGTACTTTCATTATGTTTTATTTTTAATTCTTCTTAACGAAAAAGTATATGAAATTTAATAACTTAAATACAGACACATGTTTGCTATAAAATTATTTAATTAACTTCAATTATCATTTAAGTTTTTTTTTAAAGTATTTACTTCTGCTTTTAATTCATCGTATTCTTTCATTTTTAACTTCATAAAGTTTATTGTTAATTTTGTTTTTTCAGTCAATCCCCTGGTGGTTAAAATATAAAGATAACTTATTTTATTTGGGTTTCTTCTAAGATTTCTCTTAAAATGCTTAATTTTTACAAATCCCTTTGATTGGAGTTCTTTTAGACAATAATTGAGTTTACCTAAGCTATAGCCTGTTTCTTTGGCTAAATCTCTTTGATTTAAATCAGGGTTGTTACCAATTTTTCTTAAAACATTAAAATATTTTTCACTTTTATTCATACGTTCATTAATTGAACATATTATAATGTTCATTGTTTGAACTGTAAAGTAAAAATTACCTTGCATATATTCAAATATTTAATTAGAAATATTTTTTGCCATATGAAATTATATTGGAATAAATATTATAAATCAAAAAAATCTCCACTTTCTCCTTCTAACTTTGCTAAATATTGTCACAGAACATATTTAAAAAAAAATAAAAATTTATTAGAAGTTGGCTGTGGAAATGGAAGAGATTCTTTATTTTTTTTAAGTAAAAAAATGAATGTTACCGCAGTAGATAAAAGCAATACAATAATAAAAAAAAATATTGATTTAAATGAAAAAATTAACTTTGTATGTTTAGATATTAATAATAAAAAAATCTTTTCATTAGGAAAATTTGAATTTATTTATGCAAGGTTCTTCTTACATTCCATTAATGAAAAATTGCAAAATAAACTACTTAACAATATTAAAAAGTTATGTGTTAAAAAAAAGACTTTATTGATGCTAGAATTTAGAACAATCAGAGATCCCTTGTACCAAGAAGGTAAAAAAATTAGTAAATATGAAAGAGTAACTGATCATTATAGAAGATTTATTGATAAAGATATTTTATTAAATTTTTTTTTAAAAAAAAATTTTAAGATATTAAAGGTGATTGAAAAAAGTGGCCTTGCAAAATATAAAAAAGAAAATCCTGTTGTTTGTAGAATGATAGTTAAAAGCAATTAAATGAAAACAAAAAAAAATAAAGGAACATTAATATGGGTTACAGGCTTATCAGGCTCTGGGAAATCATATATTGCAAAAGAGATTAAAAAAAAATTAAATGAAAAAAAAATTAACAATATCATTATACACGGCGATGACCTTAGAAGAATATTTAAATTAAATAAGTATGATAAAGAAAGCAGATTAAGTTATGCTTACAGCTACTCTCTACTTTGCAAAAAAATTACTAACCAAGGTATAAATGTAATTATTGCAACAATTGCAATGTTTCATGAAATAAGAAAATGGAATAGAAAAAATATAAAAAATTATTATGAGGTATATTTAAAAACTTCCTATAATCTAATTAAAAAAAGAAACAAAAAAAAACTATATCTTAGTAAAAAAATAAATGTAATTGGTAAAGATATTAAACCTGAACTGCCTAAAAACCCAGATTTTATATTTAACAATAACTTCAAAAACCAGGATCAAAATATTGATTTTTTATTTTCCAAAATAGAAAATTTTATTAAAAAATAAAAATTAGTATTAAAAAAAAACCCCCAACATTTAAATAGTTGAGGGTTATAAAATAAAATATCAAATATTTTTCTAATCACTTTTAAAAATTTTTTTCAGTGCATAAATCAAGCCAATTGAGCTATTAGTACTGGTCAGCTACACGCATTACTGCG
>MDTF01015710.1_pt1 | contig 43259 bp, 32 predicted proteins | sample 811191 | NCBI WGS metagenome assembly MDTF01 (sample SAMN05326649, study PRJNA326480) | marine metagenome | isolation source: seawater | place: Southern Ocean | collected 2011 | reverse complement strand
GCAATATCCAAGTGAATCCAATCGTATTTGGTGAAATGATGTAAGAATTTACCAGCAGTTGTAGCACCACCTTTTGGTCCACCCAAGTTGCTGATATCTGCAATTGTTGATTTCAATAATTCATCGTATTCACGCCAGAATGGAAGTTCAGCAATACGCTCATATACATTATCACCAACCGATTTCAGCTGATCTACATACTCACCTTTAGCAGCTTGAGTCATCGCGATTCCGAAATGACCCGTGATAGCATCAGCAGCACCTGTTAATGTTGCCATATCTACCACCAACATCGGATCGTATTTGCGTGCATAAACCAAGGCATCTGCCAAAATCAAACGACCTTCAGCATCTGTATTTTTAACCTCAACGGTTGTTCCATCACTCATCGTGATTACATCATCAGCAACCAAGGCATTTTTACCAATTCGGTTATCAGTAGCTGGAATTAAAGCCACCGTGTAAACTGGTAATTTGTTTTTTGCGATGGCGTAAATGGCTCCAGTAACTCCAGCTCCACCACCCATGTCGCACTTCATAGAAGCCATATAGCCACCAGGCTTCAGGTTGTTTCCACCTGTATCGTAAACAACACCTTTACCCACCAAAACCAGTGGTTTTTCGTTTACTGCGTTTTCAGGTTTCCACTCTAAAATGTTGAATGTTGGGGGATCAATACTTCCGTAGTTCACACCCAATAAACCACCCATTTTTAGGGCTTCAATTTGGTGCTTTTCTAGAACTGTTGTTTCGTATCCAGCTTTTTCGCCACCCTTAGCCATTGCTTTGCTAAAAGCGGTTGCATTCAATGTAATTACAGGCTCATTCACTAAATCGCGAGCCATGAAAACCGCTTCAACAACATTTGCTATTTCATCTAAATCTGCTTGAGAAAGTGAACTTTTCACATCCAATGCTTTAATTGGATTGTCTTTCTTCTCAGACTTAAATTGCAAGTATTGGTAGTTCGTTAACAGAACACCTTCAACAAAAGCTGAAGCATAAGCATCAAAACCCGCAGCAACATCAACACTTGCTTTTTCAAACTCATATTGATTGAGCAGTGGAGTTACTTGTGCTCCTAATCTTCTTACATCTTCTAAAGCCAACGAAAGTGATTCTTCTACTTTGTTGAAAATGGTAACAACAGCTGTTTGATCTCCTTCGCAAAGTGTCAGAACACTATTTTCAGATTTATCAGCTTTAGCTTTATAAAGCGCGTTGTTTTGAATCCATTGAGGAAGATGATCTGTAGCCTCTTTTCCAACAAGAAAAACAACCGGCAAATTACCGGCTGTTTCTTGTGTTGCTTTAAGTTGAATAACGTTCATATTCTATTATTAAATGTCAAATTTAATTCCTTGTGCTAGCGGCAAATCAGTAGAATAGTTGAGTGTATTGGTTTGTCTACGCATATATGCTTTCCAAGCGTCAGAACCAGACTCACGTCCACCACCAGTTTCTTTTTCACCACCAAATGCGCCACCAATTTCAGCACCTGAAGTTCCGATATTCACATTTGCAATACCACAATCAGAACCTGTTTCACTCAAGAATTGGTGAGCTTCGCGTACGTTGTTCGTCATGATTGCAGATGATAAGCCCTGAACTACACCATTTTGAATGGCAAGAGCCTCAGTAACATCACCGCTGTATTTTAGTAAATAAAGAATTGGAGCAAATGTTTCTTCTTGAACAATCTCAAAGTGATTTTCAGCTTCGATGATACATGGTTTTACATAGCAACCACTAGCATATTCAGCGCCTTCTAGTTTACCACCTTTAACCAATACTTTTCCGCCTTCGGCTTTTGCTTTTTCGATAGCTGCCATGTATTTATCTACTGAATCTGTATCGATTACCGGACCAACATGATTGGTTTCGTCTAATGGATTTCCAATTTTCAATTGTCCGTAAGCTTTTACCAATGCATCTTTTACATCGTTGTAAACCGATTCGTGAACAATTAATCTACGTGTTGAAGTACAACGTTGACCAGCAGTTCCAACAGCACCAAATACAGCACCGATAACAGTCATGCGTAAATCTGCATCAGGAGTTACAATGATGGCATTGTTTCCACCCAATTCTAAGATTGATTTACCCAATCTTTTAGCAACAGCAACGCCCACTTGTTTTCCCATGCGGATTGAACCCGTAGCTGAAACCAATGGAACGCGTTTATCATTGGTCATCAATTCACCAATGTTATAATCACCATTAACAAGGCAAGAAATACCTTCAGGCATGTTGTTCGCTTCTAAAACCTCAGCTATTAACTTTTGACAAGCCACACCACAAAGAGGTGCTTTTTCACTTGGTTTCCAGATGGTGACATCACCACAAACCCAGGCTAAAGCTGTATTCCAACTCCAAACGGCTACTGGGAAATTGAAAGCAGAAATAATTCCTACAATTCCTAATGGATGATATTGTTCTTGCATGTGATGCAAAGGGCGCTCAGACTTGATTGTTAATCCGTATAACTGACGAGAAAGCCCAACAGCAAAATCACAGATATCAATCATCTCTTGAACCTCGCCCCAACCCTCTTGAAGGGATTTACCCATTTCAAAAGAAACAAGGCGTCCTAATGCGTCTTTGTTTTCGCGCAGTTTATCACCAAACTGACGAACGATATCACCACGAGCTGGAGCTGTTACACTTCGCCAAGAAAGAAATGCTTCTTGTGCTTTTTGTACAACTTGTTCGTATTCTTCAGGAGTTGTTGTTGAAACAGAAGCTATCACACTTCCATCAACAGGAGTTATTGAGTCAATTGATTTTCCGGATCCAAAAAAGTGCGATCCTGTAGATGTTCCTAAGTTGTTTGATTCGATGCCAAGCGACTTGAGTGCTTCGGCCATTCCATAATCTTTCGACATTACCTTTTAAATTTTTGGAGTTTATTAATTGGTACGTGCTCCAAAGGTAATAATCGTATGAGGAGAAAAGGGTTATTGGGATTGGAGTTTTAATTTGAGTTTTTCGAGTAACTCTTCTCTTTTAATGGGCTTAGAAAGATAGTCATCAAATCCACTGCTGATAAAGTTTTCGCGATCGCCAGCTAAAGCATAAGCTGTAGTGGCTATAATTGGAACACATGAATAATTTTCGAATTTTCGGATGCGTTTCAAAACCTCAACGCCATCTAGTTCATCGTCTCCTAAATTGATGTCCAGTAGAACGGCATCAAATTTATTTGAAGATATAAGCTCTAACGCCTCTTGGCCGTTTTGTGCTACCTCAACGGAATATTTATCTGACAAAAAACGATTTACAATAAATGCATTGATCTTGTCATCCTCCACTACAAGTACATTATATGTAGGCGTGTCCATCATGACAACAAAATTATAAGGATTATTGAATTGTGGAATTCATTGACAAAATAGTTGAAATTTAGTAATACATCATTGCTGAGCGTGGCTTCCAGATGTTTATCATTGTTACAAGTTTATGGTAAGGTCGGGGTATTCTAGTTTAATACGTTTTATTCAACTTTTCAGCGATTTAGTTTTGCTAAATCTCTGTATTGTTATTGCTGGGTTAATCAAATTCAGTGATGACCTATCAATGGAGTTCTCTCAAGAATACTACAAGACGCTTTTCATTGTACTGAACCTTACTTGGATAGTAGTCACCTCAATTTTCAGAACCTACGACATCCAAAGAACTACAAACTGGGTTCGCATTATTAGAAAAACAAGTAATGCGATAATTGTACACTTCTTATTTATTTCAGCATTCATTGTAATACTAAAGGGTTACAATTTCTCAAGGTTATTTATATCGTACCTGTATATTGGTTTTGGTGTTTCGGCTCTCATTTGGAATTCTGTATTCAGTGTTATTCTTAAGTGGTATAGGAAACATGGATTCAACTATCGTATCGTGGCATTAGTTGGGGACTCTGAAAGGCTTCAAAGTTTCTATAAACAGATTATTTGTAATCAAGAACTAGGCTACAAATTTGCTGGCTATTTTGGAGATGTTGATTTGCCTGAATTGGAAAAGAAAGGCACGGTTAATGACTTTTCTCAATTTGCTCGAAATAACAGAATCGATGAAGTATTCTGTAGTTTTTCAAAAAATGACGATCAAGCTAAGGAAGTTGCTAAATTCTGCGATAATAACTTCATACGTTTTAGATACATCCCTAATCTTGACCACTTTGGCGCCAGAAGATTCTCCGTTAATTTTATTGAGAATTTCCCCGTATTGATTGAGCATCCTGAACCTCTTAAGTTAATTACCAATCGGCTACTAAAAAGAGCTTTTGATGTGGTTTTTTCCTTACTCGTATTTGTATTTGTAATTCCCTGGCTTTTTCCACTTATAGCAATAGCTATTAAAATTAACAGTTCTGGTCCTATTTTCTTTGTTCAACTGCGCAGTGGTTTAGAAAACAAGGTTATCAAATGCATCAAGTTTAGAACCATGTATTTTGATAAGAGTAGCCAAGAAAATAGAAAAGTTCAAGCTAGTGAAAACGACCCAAGAGTTACCCGAGTTGGGGCGTTTCTTCGTAAAACAAACCTAGATGAGTTTCCACAATTTATTAATGTACTAAGAGGTGAAATGAGTGTTTGCGGACCTAGACCACACATGTTAGCACACACTCGTGAATACAGTAGAATAATCGATAAGTATATGGTTCGCCATTTTATAAAACCTGGGATTACTGGTTTAGCTCAAGTTAATGGCTATAGAGGTGAGACCAAAACCAATGAAGAAATGGAAAAACGGGTTGAATATGATGTGCTTTATCTCGAAAACTGGTCGTTACTTCTTGATGTAAAAATTATTGTTAAAACTATTTTTAACATGGTTAGTGGCGAGAAGAAAGCTTACTAGTCCAAATTACTTAACTTAAATTCGCAAGCACAATACCAAATCAAAAGACAATGAAAAAAATATTGACATTAGGCTTTTCCTTACTATTAGCAACAGTTTCTTTTTCGCAAGAATTACCAAAACCTTCTCCAAAAGCAACAGTTGCGCAAAGAGTTGGTTTAACAGACATAGAGATCACGTATTCACGCCCTGCAGTTAATGACCGTGAAATATGGGGTGATTTGATTCCTTACAACAAAGTTTGGAGAACAGGAGCAAATGAACCAACAAAAATTACTTTCAGTACACCAGTAAAATTTGGTAAAGAAGAAGTTGAAGCTGGAGAGTACGCTATTTTCACTATGATTGATAGCAACAATTTAGATACTTATGTTTACATCAACTCTGTAACTGAAGGTTGGGGAACTGATAAGTATGAAGAAAAAAACAATGTTGCTGTTTATAAAACGCGTTTGCTTCCTTCAAAATTAGCTGCTCAAAACATGATGTTCTACTTTGACAGGATTACATCTGGCAAAGCTCACTTAATTCTTTCATGGGCTAATAAGGAAATATTTATACCAATAAGTGTAGATTACATCGCTCCATCAATGAGAAATATAGACATGGCATTAAGCGATAATGAAACTCCTGATTTTAGAACTTACAAAAACGCTGCTGCTTTTTATATTGATAATGAACTGAAACCAGAAGTTGCGTTAGAATACGCCAAGACTTCAGTTGAAATGGAAGAACATTTCTGGAACGTTTACACTCTTTCTGAAGCTTATGCAGCAAATGGCGATTACAAAAACGCTATTAAATATGCTAACAAGTCTAAAGAGCTTTCTATTAAAGCTAATTATGAGCCTTACGTTAAAATGAATGAAAAGAATATTCAAATGTGGGAAACCATGAAATAATCTTTTTCGCATATTTTTAAAATGTTAAATCCCGCTAAAAGCGGGATTTTTTATTTGTGTATATTCAATGCACAAATATTCCTAGATGAAATCCAGAAGATCATTTATCCAAAAATCTTTAGCCTTTAGTGGTGCAATAAGTTTGGGGGCTTTTGATTTAAAAGCTAAATCAAATTCTATCAGTGAAGCACTGTTAAATCTCAATGAAACTCCACTAGGTGAGGCTATATTAAATGAAAAACTTTGGACTGGCATTCAACAGGCTTATACAACTTCCAACAATTTAATAAACCTCAATAATGGTGGCGTTAGTCCTCAGCCTTTGGTTGTTCAGAATGCTTTAGAACGATACAATCAATTGAGCAATGAAGCTCCATCTTACTACATGTGGCGTGTTTTGGATAAAGATCGTGAAGCACTTAGAAGAAAACTTGCAGATTTAGCTGGATGTAATCCAGAAACGATTGCAATAAATAGAAATGCAACTGAAGGTTTAGCAACAGCTATTTTAAGCGTCCCACTTCAAAAAGGCGATGAGGTAATTTTATCTAAATTCGATTATCCAGCGGTAATTAACACCTGGAAACAACGCCAAGAAAGAGATGGTATCATCATAAAGTGGGTTGACTTAAACTTACCGAGTGAAAATGCTTCTGAGCTAATCGATGTATACACCTCTGCATTTACCAAAAAGACGAAAGTTGTTCAATTAACCCATATGATCAATTGGACTGGACAAGTTTTACCCATTAAAGAAATATGTAATTCTGCTCGTGAACAAGGTGTTATAAGCATTGTAGATGGAGCTCATTCTTTTGCCCATTTAGATTTTAAAATTGATGAATTAGGATGCGATTACTTTGCCACAAGCCTTCATAAATGGTTGTGTGCCCCATTTGGAACAGGCTTACTCTATGTTAGAAAAGAGTTGATTGATAAAACATGGGCAATATTCCCTAGTGAGAACCCTATGAGTTCAGATATTCGAAAGTTTGAGCATTTAGGAACGCGTTCTTTTCCATCTGAAATGGCCATTGGCACAGCTATCAATTTCCATGAAGCTATCGGATCTGAACTAAAAACAGCACGCTTGTTTTACTTAAAAAAGTATTGGACAGATCAAGTTAAAGACTTGCCAAAAATTCAATTTTACTCGCCTCTTTCAAGTGAGTTTTCAGGTGCAATATGCCATTTTGGTATTGATGAAATGGAAGGGCTTGATATTGATAAATACCTTTTCAAGAATTATAGAATTCATTGTGTGGCAATGAAACACAACGGAATCAACGGTGTGCGAATAGCTCCAAACGTGTATACTAGAACAAAAGATTTAGATGTCTTAGTTTCTGCTATTCAGCATCTAGTGAAGTAGGATCTAAGTAAGGAATTGTAACTTTTACTTCTGTAAATTTGCCGGTCTCACTTACTATTTCAATAGTTCCTTTATGAGCTTCTATAAACTGCTTGGCAATTACTAAACCTAACCCTGTACCATCGATACCGATGGTGTTTTTAGCTCTAAAGAATGATTGAAAGAGTTGATTCTGCTCTTCTTTCGGAATTCCAATTCCGTAATCTTTCACTTTAATTACAAAGGCTTCTTCTTGAAAATCTAAAACCAATTCTGGACTTTGAGAATCTTCAGAATACTTAAAAGCATTGGATATTAAATTGTCCAAGATGTGTGTAATTAACGTCTGATCAACCCAAACCTGTTTTCTGTTACCCGTAAATTCTAACGAAATTGTTCTTCCGTCTTCACGGTTTAAGAAGTTTTGATCAATAAAAGCCAAAGACAATTCTATTAAATCAGTCTCCTCATAGGTTACAGCAATTTTATCGGCCTCAGATTTACCCAAAACCAATACATCATTCATCATATTAGTCAATCGATCAATCTGATCTCTAATTTTCTGAAAATGCCTTCCAAAAGGTGCCAACTCTCTGTGATCACTATCCTCAACGTATAAATCCAATAGATCGACACTCGACTTAATGGATGCCAACGGAGTTCTAAATTCATGAGAAGCCATTGAAATAAATCGAGATCTGAGATCACTTACTTCTCGTTCTTTCAAAAGTGCTTTCTCCATTTCCTCCTCAACCTCTTTACGCTCTGTAATATCACGAGAAACGCTTAGGTATGAGGTTAATTCACCTTCCTTGTAAATGGGTTGAATAATGGTTTCAAACCAAACCGCTTCGCCTTCTTTCGTTAAAAGCCGAACTACATACATTTTTTGGATCTTCTCATTTCCATATAAAAATCCACGCATGTTTTGGCGAATGTGATCCATGTCTTCAGCAACTACAAACTCATATGACTGCTTGTCCATCACCTCTTCTGGTTGATACCCCAATAACTCATAAACAGAAGGAGATACATAAATGAGTTTTCCTTCCGTTTGATGCATGCAGACCAAATCGTTCATGTTTTCACCCATCAATCGAAAGCGTTGTTCACTTTCTCGAAGGGCTAATTCTGCCATCTTTCGTTGATGAATGTGAGTAATGTTTCCTGAAATTCCTGATAGATTTTTGTTTTCATAATGCTTTTCAGCATAGCACTTTACCCAGCAAAACCTACCATTTGATTTTAACAACCTAAACTCAAAATCATTAATCGTATCTTCATGTATGTTGAGTTTGTGTTTATCGTCTGGATGTATAAATTGCTCAAAGTTTACACCTATTGATTTTTCTACATCAAAACCAGTGATATTTGTCCAAGCTGCATTTACAAACTCCAGATTATAGTCGCTGTCAAGCCTGAAAATCACATCTTGGATAGACTCAACAAGAGCTTTGTATTCTTCCTCTTTCTTCTCGATATTGGCTTTGTAAGTAAGCCTTGCAGTAATGTCAACGCTATTTGCTTTTATGGCTACTGGATAACCATATTGATTTCTAGAAATTACAGCTTGTGTTTGCAACCACTTGTATTTACCCTGAGCGTTTTTAATTCTGTATTCACACTCAAGAAGAGATGGATTTCCTTTTTTAAATGGGTCTATATTCGCTAAAAAACGATCGCGATCTTCAGGGTGAACTAGTTGTTCAAACTCTTCAAGGTTGTTAGGAAGGTTTGTTTTTTGATAGCCTAACAAAAACATCCATTGGTCGCTGAAGTAAATTTTATTGAGTTTTAGATCTATTTCCCAAACTCCATCATTTGATGACTCTAAGGCAACTTCTAATTGATTGTTTCTTTGATTTAAAGATGTATTTAATTCCAAATTCTTTAAACCAAAAGAGATTAGCTTTGATGCAAATTGAATTAATTCTTTTTCAGATTCTCCCCATTCACGAGCAATCTTGCAGTCGTCAAACCCAATAACACCCCATAAATTGTCATCAATTATTATAGGAGTAAAAATAAATGAAACAACCTCTTCTGCTCTTAAATAACTCTTTAGCGTTTCGTCTACAAGATCATCAACGAGAGAGTAATAAATTCTACCCTGCGCTAATGTTTTATTGATCTCCTCGTAGGGTGTTACATCTACACCATCGTTAATAGAGTGTCCATTTTTTAAGTCGAAACCACCAGCTACCCATTGGTTAACTAAAAAAGCTCTTGATACCTGAGATTTACCATTTACGTATCTAAAAGCATAACTTCTATGAGAATCTATCGTATTACCTAATATAGGCAACACCCTTTTGAATAAATCGTCTGTATTTCTCGCCAACTGTATGTTTAATAGTAACCTATTATACAACTGCGGTAGTTTACTAACTTCATTATTTGAGTTCGGTATCGCCTTTGGTTGAGCCATTCTGCTATATTTGTTGGCAGGGTAAAGTTGATCTTATTTTTACAATATTACCAATACTATGATTCAAATTCTGGTTATCGAAGATGAAGCCGATGTACGTGAGAACCTTGAGGAGATTCTTCGATTTAAGGAATATAACGTAATTACGGCTGTAAATGGGCTTGATGGGTTGGAGAAAATCCAAAACCACCAAATCGATTTAGTAATTAGCGACATCATGATGCCAGAAATGGATGGTTATGAATTGGTTAAAAAAGTAAGAGAGTCGCAATCACTCATACATATTCCTGTAATTCTTTTAACAGCCAAAACTATGGTTGATGAGAAAGTTCAAGGATTAGAATACGGTGCCGATGACTACATCACAAAACCTTTCAACACCAAAGAACTTCTTGCTCGAGTTCACAATTTGATTGAGGTTAGAAAAGTCTTGAGAAATAAATCATTTATGGAAACCCCAAGAAAAGAGGTTGAGTCTGTAAGTGATGTGTTTATGCGCGAACTTTATGAAATTTTCACCAACAACATGGAAAATTCATTTTTTGCCATTGAAGATGTTGTAAGTGAAATGGGTTTGAGTAAATCTACCATCCAAAGAAGGGTGAAAAATTATGCCAATAAAACCTTCAATCAAATGCTTAGAGAGTATAGATTGGAGCAAGCCAAACATTTGTTAGAGCAAAAAAGTGGTACCATTTCAGAAATTGCATTCGCGGTAGGATTCAACAGTGTATCGTACTTTTCTTATTCTTTCAAAAACTACTTCGGTTACTCTCCTACCGATCTAGATCATTAATTTTTTCTGGTCAATAAATCCAATCTGTGTTTCAAAGCTGCCTCTGAAAAAGAGATGTTGTATTTGCTCCTTAGGTACTCTTGAAGTTTAATAATATCTGTACCTGATTGCTTGATAAAATCAAGAATAGCAGTATTAACCCTACTATTTCTAACTGTTTTTTCGATTGTTTTCATAGTTGTAAGGATTTCTATAAAGTTACATATATTATTGATTACCTGACAGTTGATTGTTGTTAAATTTTATAAAACCGCCTTACTAATCTTATAGAAAAGGATTTTGAGTACATTAGATGAGTGAAAGAAATTCGGGTATTTATTACGATTATAGGATTGCTTAGTTGGCTTTCGAACTCAGCCCAAACGTTGAATCCGAGTACCATTGATCGTATTTCTTTCAGCGAGAAAAACTTCCATCAACTGTATTTCCATAAAACAAGTTCAACAAGCAAAATCGATATTCATTACAATCGGTTTAATCTTGAGGTAGATCCTTCCATTCAATATATTTCTGGCTCCGTTTTTACTCGCTTCACCCATGTAGAACCTCAGGGTCAAATTCAATTGGATTTGACGGGTCAGTTAACAGTGGATTCTGTTGTTTATCACGGTCAACAAATTGGATTTAATCACAGCAATAATGTTTTAGAAATTCCCCTACCTCAGCAAGCATCAGGATTAGATTCTGTGTTGATCTATTACCAAGGAGAGCCTCCAACTGAAAACGAAAGTTTTGTAACTGATTACCACAACAACGCTCCAATTATGTGGACTTTATCTGAACCATACGGATCGAGAGATTGGTGGCCATGTAACAATAATTTGGGTGAGCGAATCGATTCTCTTGACATTTGGATTACCTGTCCAACAGGAAACTCAGTAGCTAGTTTGGGAGTATTGGTAGACTCAACTCAAAACGGAAATACAACCACATTTCATTGGCAACACAGACACGCTATTCCAACCTATTTAATGGCCTTTGCTGTTACCAATTACCTACAAATTCATGATAGTGTTCAATTGCCTGAGGGAAATCTTAAAATCCAGCATTTTATATATCCTGAAGACAGTTTGCTTTTAAAACCAGGAATTGAAAGAACTGGAAGCATCATCAAACAATATGATAGCCTTTTGGGTACTTACCCGTGTATTGATGAAAAATACGGACACGCACAATTCGAAAGAGCTGGTGGTATGGAACACAATACCATCAGTTTCATGGGCGATTTAGAACCTGAACTTTTAGCTCATGAATTAATTCATCATTGGTTTGGTAATAAAATCACTTGTGGATCTTGGAGTGATATCTGGCTAAATGAAGGAATTACCAATTATTTGGCAGCTTTAGTCTATAAACGATATTATGATCGAGATTACTATTCAGACTGGAAAAGGCTAGCCAAAGAACGAGTGCTGAGTGAACCAGATGGATCGGTATATGTGTACGACACTATAGATGTTTCAAGAGTTTTTGACAGCAGGTTAACCTATTTAAAAGGTGCATTTGTCATGTTGATGTTGAGAGAAAAACTGGGAGAATCGATCTTTCAACAAGGGTTAACCAACTACTTATATGACTCTACTTACACCAATAACTTTGTGCATACATCTGATTTAATTCAACATTTTGAAATTGTTGCCCAGCAAGATTTAAGCACCTTTTTTAATCAATGGGTTTTTGAACAAGGATACCCTATTTTAAACCTCGATTGGAACCAAAAGAATAACTTGGTTTCTGTAAACTGGAACCAACGAACTTCACACCTGGGAACACCTAGCTATAGTTTTCCGCTAACATTACGATTATACAATAGAGCTGGGCAATCGCAAGATGTATCCATTAACATCAATGGTGAGTCTGGTTCAGATCAATTCGTTTTGCCTTTTAGAGTAGATAGCATTCTCGCTGATCCCGAAGACATCATGCTTGTTGAGGTTCCTCTCATTGTAAATAATGATACAAAAGACAAAATTCTGATAGGGCCAAACCCAGCTACAAATCATGTTTTGTTACAATGTGGACATCCTCAAAATAACCTTGTTGATGTAGTTATTTACAATATGTCTGGGGCTGTTGTTTTTGAGAAATACAACATCAATCAAAATTCCATTGAGATCAATACCAGCAATTGGCCTGCTGGAAGTTTTCTAATTAAGGCTTCAGATTTTCAAAACAATCATCAGATTAACCTTACCATTAGTTCACATTGAGTAAACAAAAGTGGGTTTTTATCTAGATAGAGTTTTTATACTAACCCTGGGGTAACATTCAATAAACAACAGTTTAGATAACAAAAAATTAAGAACTGCTGTTTTAGTCTGATATTCAGATTATTAAATCCATTAATAGCAAAATATCTATTCGTAAATTTTCTTTAACAGCTTCGTAAGTAAGGGGTTAGATTAGCAAGATTCTTTTGCAGCAAGTCATTATAATCATATAGACCTAGTGCAAATGAAAAAATTCTACTTATCGGTTGCTGCCTTAGTTGGTTTAGCAGCTTCAGCAAACTGTCAATCATTTCCAGCTGAAATTGATGTGACAAGTTGGGACACTACAGACTGGAAGCCTTCAGCTGTAGTTTTAGGACAATCTCCTCTTTCTAGCCAAGTATTATTGGTTGGTGGTAACACAATGGTTGAATCATTCGATTACAGCGGAAACGAAGTTTCTACGCCTTGTAAACAATGGAACGATTTCATTGGATTTACTGCTGATGAAAACTCTTCTGATTTAGGTTGGGTTTCTGTTAACCACGAAATGGTTGAATCTAACGACAACATCGGTGACGGTGGTGGTATGACTGTTTTTAAAGTAAGACGTAACGCTACTTCTGATACACTAGAAGTAATTACTCAAACTTTAACTGATGGTCGTTCAGGAGAATTCTTCAACGTTGATTTCATCAACACTGTTGGTGAAACAGGTATGAACTGTGGTGGTATCACTTCAACTGTAGATGGTCGTATTTGGACTGCAGAAGAATGGTTCCGTGGAAACACTGAATCAATCTATGATGGCGGTGCTGGTGTGCGTGATACAGCTGACTGGGTTATCGATACTGATATCAGTGGTAACTTTGACGGTGACACTATCCGCAAATTCGAAAACTTCAACTACATGGTTGAAATCGATCCAAGAGAAGCTGTTGCAGTTCGTAAGCAATACAACTGGGGTCGTCAAGGATTTGAAGGTGGTGTTGTAATGCCTGATAACAAAACGGTTTATTTAGGTGTTGATGCAACTCCAGCTGCTTGGTTAAAATTTGTTGCTGATAACGCAGGAGACTTTACTTCTGGTCAGTTGTATTTCTACAAACACGATGCTACTGGTAGCAAGTGGGTTTCTGTAGATAACGATGATATCGCTGTTGCTTTACACTTAGATGATTACACATTCTCTAACGGTGCAACAATGTTTAACCGTATTGAGTGGGTTACTTACTCTGAAACTACTGGTAAAGTTTACTTCACTGAAACTGGTCGTGATAACCCAGGTGGTAGATGGGCAGATGAATACGCAGCTGGTGGTGTATTTGCTCCTGAACACGTTGCTCGTGCAACTGCTCAAGGTACTACTCCTGATGATGGAGCTTATGCAGATTACTATGGTCGTGTATGGGAATTCGATCCTTCAACAGACGAAGTAAACGTATTTGTTTCTGGTGGTCCTGAATACTTGAACCAAAACGAGGTTTCAATTGATGATTATCCAGCAAAACACTTATCAAATCCTGATGGATTGAACATGTTCAAAACAACAATTGATGGTGTTGATCATGAGTATATGTTAATCTGTGAAGATTTAAATGGTCAATCTCACGGTCGTGTACCAGAAGGTACTAACAACTCTACTTGTGAGCTTTGGATGTTAGACATGAATACTGAAAACCCAACAGTTGAAGATTTATTCCGCTTGGCAGTTGTTCCTGCTGGTGCTGAGGTTACTGGTGCTACTGGTATCTCTGATGGTAAATCTATCTTATTCAATGTACAACACCCTTCATCTTCAAACCCATATCCTTACAACAACTCTTTAACTATTGCGGTTAACGGTATTCAAGATGCTGTTTCTCAAGGTTTGTTGTGGGCTACTGGTGTTCAAGAAGAAGCTGCTAGCAAAGGTGCTTTCAAAATTTATCCTAACCCTGCTTCACGTGAAATCCGTTTCACTGAAACTACAGACGTAGCTATCTACGATGTAACAGGAAAACGTGTTAAAGTTGCTCGTCAAGCTCAATACGTTAACGTTGAAAGTTTACCAGCTGGTATTTACTACGTACGCAATGCTAACGGAGATACTACTCCATTAGTAATCAAATAATACAATAGAATATCCTAACCCATTTTCTATTCAACCGACCGCGTCACTGATGCGGTCGGTTTTTTCAATTTTAAACACATAGGGTATGAAGCGCATCGTTTTACTCCTTTCTATCATTGTTTTCACAATAGGATCTCAACTCTTTTTCTCCTTCACAGCTGAAAACAAAAAGACTTTCCCAGCAGAAACCATCAAGCTGAATTACATCGATAAACTCAACTTGTTTATCAATTCTTGTGAAGCTCTAGATTCTGTAGCTCAAAATAACTTAGACATTGAAGTCATCCAACAACAATTAGTTTCAACCAGAAACAGCTACAAAAGCATTGAGTTTTTATTTGAATATCTCGATCCTGAAGGCGCTAAAAACAACATCAATGGAGCTCCTCTTCCTAAATTAGAGCCCAATGCAGATGATAATATTGTTGTGCTTCAACCAAAAGGTTTACAAGTTTTAGATGAATTGATCTTCTCAGAAGATACTCCTGAAAATCGAGAAGAAATTAAACGATTAACCACTCGATTAGTCACTGACATTTCGCGCTTGAAACCGCATCACTACCACTACAAAGTTTACGACCGTATTGTTATTGAAGCTACAAGAGCAGAACTCATTCGAATTCTTTCTTTAGGATTAACTGGCTTCGATACCCCGCTCAGTGGAAACTCAATGGCCGAAGCTCAAATTGCTTTTCAATCGCTTTCAGATACTTGGGAAAACTACTATTCCTACATCGCTAAAAAAGATCCTGAGCTTGAAAAACAACTTCAGAAACTGTTCAAAAAAGGAAATAAAGTTCTTCAAAAAGGAGACTTTGATAACTTCAATCGCATTGATTTTGGACGTGAGTTAATCTCTCCTCTTTACCAATCGGTTTTAGATGCTCAGTTAGCTTTAGAAGTGGAAACTTACTACGAAACAGAACGTCCTCAAGTTAAAGAAATCAACTTCCTTTCTCCTCAAATTTTCTCAGATGATTTCCTAAACCCTTACGCGTTTACAAGAATTAAAGCTAACGAAAACAGTGAAGCTTTAACGCAGTTAGGTAAAACGCTTTTCTACGATCCTATCTTATCTGGAAACAATAAACGTGCATGTTCATCTTGTCACAATCCTACCAAAGGTTTTGCTGACGGAGTTGCCAAAAGCATTGCCATGGATTTAAACGGAACGGTTGACAGAAATGCGCCAACATTATTGAATGCTGTTTATGCCGATCGCTTTTTCCACGATATGCGTGCAAGCACTTTAGATCACCAAACTGAGCACGTTTTCTTCAGTGAAAAAGAGTTCAATACGAATTACGAAACCATGTTGAGTAAGCTTAACTCAAGCAACGAATACAAAGCACTTTTTGCTGAGGCCTACCACGTAAATAATGGAGATAGTACAATCACCAAACATCAACTGAATTACGCTTTTAGCTCATTTATTTTGTCGTTGCGCAGTTATAATTCTCTTGTTGACAGATATGTGAGAGGCGAAGATGTGCAACTGGATAAATCAGTTAAAAATGGCTTTAACTTATTCATGGGTAAAGCGGTTTGTGGAACGTGTCATTTTGCACCAACATTTAGCGGTTTGGTTCCTCCTAGTTTTGAGGAAAACGAAAGTGAAGTTTTAGGAATTGCGTTAAACCCTTACGATACTCCTGCAGTTGTTGATCCTGATGGTGGACGAGCAATGGCTGGAATTCTTAAAGAAGAATCTACCATCTTCTTAAAATCCTTTAAAACACCAACGGTTAGAAATATTGCTTTAACAGCTCCTTACATGCACAACGGTGCTTACAACACATTAAAAGATGTGGTTGATTTTTACAATTTGGGTGGTGGTAAAAACATCGGAATTGAGCTTGAAAACCAAACGCTTCCTTTTGATTCATTGAATTTGACTGATGCAGAAGTGCAAGACATTATCGTATTCATGGAAGCTTTAACCGACACAACTGGTTTGACTTCAATGCCTCAATCTTTACCCCAATTTGAGAATAACCCTAAATGGAATAACCGGAAAATTGGAGGTGAGTACTAATGAAATCTCAATTACTTCTTATTGGTTTTTGGATGCTTGCTGTGGTGGGATTTTCTCAAGATTTTTCAGCTATCAAACTGAAAACATTAGATGGAAAATCAACAACCATTGTATCTGAAAATAGCCCGGTTGCAATGGTGTTTTACTCACCAGAATGTCCGCTTTGCAAAAACTATACGCTAACGTTAAATCAGCTGTCAGAAGCTTATCCTGATGTTAGCTTTGTGGCTGTGTTTAGTGGAAAAGATTACTCCAAAAAAGAAATTATAGCATTCAAAGAAAAGTATCAGATTGAGTTTGATATGCTCTTAGATAAACGCTACGAATTAGCTGAATCTGTTGATGCTTCGGTTACTCCTGAAGTCGTTTTGTTAAATACCAATAATGCCATTGTATACCGTGGATTGATAGATAATTGGGCTATTAAATTAGGGGGAAGTCACCGCAGAGAAGTGACAGAGAAATATTTGAAAGATGCCATTGAAGCCGTTCTACAAAACCAGGCTCCAGCAATTTCTAAAACCAAACCCATGGGGTGCTTGCTTTATGCTACAGAATAGATTTTTAGCTGTTTTCTTCATCCTGTTTTCTATTCAAATTCAGGGGCAAGAAGAGGTTACTTACTACAAAAACATCGTTCCTATTTTCAATGAAAACTGCTTGCCTTGTCATCGCAGTAATGGTTACGGACCTTTTAGTTTAGATAATTACGATGATGTGGCTAAACGTGCACAATTTGTGGGTTACGTAACGCAACAACGCATCATGCCACCTTGGAAAGCGAACCCAGAATACACGCATTTTGCAGATGAAAAAATCTTGACTGAAGCTCAAATCAAAACCATTCAAGATTGGATTCACCAGGGAATGCCAAAAGGCAAGAAAAGACATGCTCCCGAAGCTCCAAATTTTGATGCCAATTCTCGTATTTCGGGTAACCCTGATTTGATTTTGAAAATGAAAGAGCCTTTTCTGATCGAAGGGAAAAACGAACACATTTTCATTGCATATGCCATTCCATATGAATTAGAACATGACACGTTTGTAAAAGCCATTGAATTTGTTCCTGGAAACCGACAGCTGGTTCACCACAACTCGTATCAGATTTTTGCAGTTCATCCGGATGTTGATTTGTCTCAAATCAAAGATTATTTCGTGTTTTCAACTGATTCTGTTGATGCCATAGATGATGAACATGATTTTTCATTTTTCAACATGTACGGTCCAAAAGGAGAAAAACCAAAAGAAGTGTTTCACAACGGATGGTTACCTGGAGCTTCACCTCAAATCTACCCAGAAGGAACTGGCTTTTATCTTCCAAAAAAGGGAGTGCTGTTAATGCGTAACTTCCATTATTCACCAACACCTATTGATGAGTATGATCAGAGTGAGTTTCATCTTTACTTTTCAGAAAAACCAGTTGAAAGAACCATACGATTTGCTGCATTTAAACCCACTGGAATTGACTATTCAGAAGATCATATCATCAAAGCTGGAACACGCGATACATTTGAAATGAATATTCGTTTGGGTGGTGCTGTTTCTGTGCTTTTCATCAATCCACACATGCATTACTTGGGCAAAACGTTTTTGTCTTATGCCATCACACCTCAGCAAGATACCATCCCTCTGATTGATATTCCTGATTGGGATTTTAACTGGCAAGAGTTCTATAAATTCAAAAAACCAGTAATTCTTCCAAAAGGCACCATTGTGTATGCAAAAGCCACTTTCGATAATACGATGGACAATAAGCAAAATCCATTTTTTCCACCTCAAGATGTCTATTTTGAACGCGGAAGTATGACTGAAACCGAAGAGATGCTTCGCTTGGTTTTCTTGTACTTACCCTACCGAAAAGGAGATGAAAATTTGAAGTTGTAGCACATCCCCTATTAAAGGTATCTCACAACAGAATACAATTGAAAATCAACCTTTAAGTCTTTTATTTAGATTCATTCTAAAAATACCCTATTGAGGGTATTGCCAGCCATTTCAAGTAGTTGTTCTTTTGTTTAGATTCATTCTAAATAAAATTGAATACCAGAAAGCACATAGAAATAATTGTGGCATCTCGATCATCTATTATCCACCATGGATTAGAAAGGGTGATTGAAAACAGGAGAAAACCCCACCAGGTGTTTCATGCAGATTCGACAGATTCACTAGAAAAAGTGCTTGAAAGAAAGCCAACTGCATTAGTCATCTTTGATTTTGATACAGAGGTTTTCAACTTAGCTTTCATTCAAAAATTTGAGGCAAAAAATAACGCTGTTATCATCATTGATTCCGTTGATAAACGCTTAATCCGAAGTTTAATGGATGTAGGTGTTCCGTCAATTCTAACCATTAATTGTGATGAAGAAGAAATCATAGACAGTTTAAAAGCTGTTGATGCTGGTTTCCGCTTTTACTGCGATAATGTATTGAACGCACTTATCCACAACGAAACCAAAGAGCAGAATTGTGAACCTACTTCACTTTCGAGCCGTGAGATTGAAGTATTGGAATTATTAGCTCAAGGAAAAACCAATAAAGAAGCGGGAGAGGTTCTTCACCTCAGTCATCATACCGTACATAGCCATCGTAAAAACATCATGAAAAAGCTGAAAGTCAACTCAGTTTCTGAGCTTGTGAGTGCAGCCTATCAACTTAACATCTTACAAAATACCCTAAACAGGTGATTCACAATCACCCTTAGTGGTGATTGACCTCAATAGATGACAAAACTATGTTTGCAGCTCTTAATTAGAATTAATCTAAATAAAGATAAAATGAAAAAAAGTTTACTCATCGCATCAGTTTTTGCTAGTCAAGCACTTTTCGCTCAATCATTTGAATCAGATTCAGTATCCATTCAAGGTGGTTACGCAAATCAAGGTTATTACAGTTTAGAAAATGGCGAAGTAGCCAATATCGATAATTCAGATTGGGATTTAGCCTTCTCTACTGGAGGTGGTTCATCAACAATTAGAACAAACACGGCTAAAGGAACTCAAATTTGGCTTTATCCTAACGGTGATACTTCTGCTTGGAATGCAATAGATACTACAGGCATTACTACTTGGGAAGAATTAAGCAATTCTATTGAAACTTGGACATTGGGTTCTTTCTCAGAACCAGCTAACTCAGCAGATCCATTTGATTTAGGTTGGGGTAGCTACAACATGACTACACACCACGTGAATGGAAACCGAATTTTTATCGTGAAATCGATTTCAGGTACCTACAAAAAAGTAATTATTGAATCATTAGTTAGTGGACTATACACTGTTCATTTAGCAGATTTAAATGGCCAAAATGACGCATACATCTATCTAGATAAGGATATGTATGGAACAAAGAATTTTGGTTACTACTCTATCGATAACGACTCACAAGAAGATCGTGAACCAGCTTCGGCAGACTGGGAGTTATTGTTCACTCAATATGCTGAGCCAATTGATATGGGTGGTAGTGTAATGCTTTATCCTGTGTCGGGTGTATTAGTGAACGAAGGTGTTGAGTTGGTTGAACTTACAGGTCTAGCCGATCCATTTGCTGATCAAGACACTACAGGTGCAACTTTCAGTACAGATATTTCAACTATCGGTAGAGATTGGAAAGCATACGATATGAATGCTGGAGGTTATGTTTTAGATGATAGCTTGGCATTTTTAGTGAAAAATATTGAAGGCGATGTTTACCAAGTTGTATTCACTGGATTTGAAAGTGGCGATGGCAAATTCGTATTCAGTAAAAAACTTCTTTTCCAAGATCCAAACGGTGTAACTGGTATTGAAAACAACGCTTTTGTAAACGTTTTTCCTAATCCAGCTAACAACATCATCAACATTGCATTTGATGTTCAGTCTACTGAAACATTAAGCTTAAGTCTTTACGATTTATCAGGGAAACAAGTACTTAACAAGCAAACAGCAATCTCAGGTTTCGATAAAGAAACGGTTGATGTTTCAACACTGCCATCGGGTATTTACTTCTTGAATTTAAGAAGTGAAAGCATCCAACAAACTCAAAAAATCATAATCAAATAAGTATTCATGTTATACAAGAGAGCAATCTTGAGTTTGGCAGCAGCAGGAGTTTTTTTAAGCTCCTGCTCTTCTTCGTCTGAGCCAAAACAAGAACAAACATCCGAACAAAAAAATCAGGCGGTTGAACAGCCAAAAAACATTGTTTCATTTAACGGTACACTTACAGAAACCTTATTTGCACTAGGTGTAGGAAACCAAATTGTTGGAACAGATGTAACCAGTGTTTATCCGCCTGAAGCGAATCAAATTCCAAAACTTGGTCATGTTAGCAAAATTCAAACAGAAGGTGTTTTATCGCTAAATCCCGATGAGGTTATAATGCTTGATCACGAAGCTAAAAAAGACTTGACCGATCAATTAACTAGCACTGGAGTTGAAGTTGAAACCGTTCATTTAGATTATTCAATTGATGGTGCTAAAAACCTGATTCAGGAATTGGGTAAAAGAACCAACTCTGAAGAAAAAGCGAATGAATTGGTTAATCACATTGATGAAAGTTTGAAGCAAGTTGAACCACTTCAATATCCAACCAAAGCACTATTCATTTATGCACGTGGCGCTGGAACTATGTTGGTTGCAGGTGAAAAAACACAGTTGGATGCTATGATTCATTTGGCTGGTGGAGAAAATGCAGCTAAAGGTTTTGAAAACTTTAAACCACTAACTCCTGAGTCGCTAGTTGCTGCAAACCCAGATGTGATCATCTTTTTTGACAGCGGATACAACAGTTTGTTGAATGAAGAAGGTGTTCTAGATATTCCAGGAATGGATCAAACCAATGCTGGAAAAAACAAAAACTTCATCACTATGGAAGGTCAATATCTAGCGGGATTTGGACCTCGAGTTGGTGACGCTGTAGTTGAACTCAATCAAAAATTTGCAGCTCTCAATCATGAATAATAAATCGAAGTTGATTCTAATTACACTGCTCATCGGGTTGGTTATCAGTTTGCTGTTAACCTCAGGATTTGGCGCGGTAAAAATTGGAATTACTGAGATTTTTAACATACTAATCGATAAGTTCGGATGTAGCGCCCCCCAAGTCAATCAACGTTTGGAGGCCATTTGGTTTTCTATTCGCTTGCCCAGAGTTTTGCTTTCTGCGTTGATTGGGGGTTCGCTCTCTTTAGCTGGTTCAACCATGCAGGGCTTGTTTAGAAATCCATTAGCAGATCCTTCTGTAATTGGTATTTCTAGTGGCGCGGCCATGTTTGCAGCTATGACCATTGTTTGGTTGGTTCCACTGGTTGGAGATTCTGAATTTTTAGGTTTTTCCCTCTTATCAATCACCACCTTTATTGGAGCTGCCTTGGCAGCCATTTTCATTTTCAATATTGCGAGATACAAAGGCAAAACGTTGGTTTCAACCATGCTTTTGGCTGGAATTGCAATCAACGCCATTGCTGGATCAGTTATCGGATTACTTCAGTTTTTAGCAACCGATTTGCAGTTGAGAGACCTTACGTTTTGGACACTGGGTTCACTGGCTGGAGCATCTTACACCGTTGTTGGAATAATCGCTGTGGTACTCATCATTTGCATCATTCTAATAATTCCAGAATACAAATCATTTAACGCACTTACTCTGGGAGAACACGAAGCAAAACTCTTGGGAATCAATACCGAAAAATTGAAAACCAAGGTTATTGTTTTATCCGCTTTGGTGGTTGGAGTGAGCGTGGCATTCACTGGAATAATAGCCTTTGTTGGATTGGTTGTTCCACACATCATGCGCATGATTGGAGGTAATGATCACCGCTATGTTTTACCTGCTTCGCTGATGGGTGGAGCGCTGTTATTAAACATCACCGATACCATTGCCAGAACAACTTTTGCACCTGTTGAAATTCCAATTGGTGTCATCACATCTCTCATTGGTGCTCCCCTATTCTTAGCCTTATTGATTCACTCTAAAAAAACAATTCAGTCATGATGGAACTGAAAAACATAACGTTTCGAGTTGGTCAGAGAGACATCTTACACAATGTTTCATTGCATGCTGATAGAGGTAGTTTCATTGGCATTTTAGGTCCGAATGGTGCCGGAAAATCTACCCTCATAAAAACCATGAGTGGCGAGATTACACCAACATCAGGAGAAATTACTTGGTTGAATCAATCTATCGGAAAATGGAAAGATGGACAATTGGCTAAGTCAAGAGCTGTTCTCACTCAAAAATCACAAGTTTCATTGCCTTTGGTAAACAAAGAAATCGTGATGATGGGTCGATATCCTCATTTCAAACACAGCCCCGAAACCAGAGATTATCACGCAGTAGAAAATGCGTTTCACAAAACAGGAACTCATCCATTAGCAGATCAGGTTTATCACCAAACATCTGGTGGTGAACAACAACGCATTCAGTTAGCCAGAGTTTGGAGTCAGTTGGATGATAATTTATCTGCTTCTCCCAAGCTTTTCTTATTGGATGAACCACTCAATAACCTCGATATTTTTCATCAACATCAAGTATTGAAAATGGCTGCAGAATTTGCTGAGGCAGGTAATGTGGTTATTGCTGTTATGCACGATATCAATCTAGCTGCTCTTTACATGAATCACCTGATGTTTTTGAAAAAAGGGAAAGTAGTTGCGCAAGGAACTCCTGACGAAACCCTTACCGATGAAATTCTAACAGGGGTTTATAACTACCCTTTAACCGTGGTTGATCACCCAGAAATGAATACCAAAACCATTCTGCACACAGTATCAAATACTATTCATAGCCGAACTAAATAATTTAAAAAATGGAAGCAACTGCAAATTCACTACAAACTCATTATCAAGAGTTAAAAGAAGAAAATCCACATTTAAGAGCGAAACAAGCTGCTGAAAAATTGGGCGTAACTGAAGCTGAGTTAACTCAGGTAATGCCTAATATAGTTCCTTTAAAACCAGAATTTCAAGAGATTTTAAAACGCGTTACAGATTTAGGTTATGTAATGGCGTTAACTCGCAATGAAAACGTAGTTCACGAAAGAAAAGGAACTTACCTTAATCCTGAACTCGAAAATCCACATGTAGGGTTATTTGTTGGTGATGACATTGATCTTAGAATCTTTTTTGCGAGCTGGAAATATGCTTTCGCAATTCAAAGTGAAGAGCGCGGAAAAGCTTCTAACGGATTGTTATTCTATGCTAAAGATGGTAGCTCAATCCACAAAATATACTTGACAAAATCAAGTAATTACGAAGCTTTTGATCAACTCGTATCTGATTTTTCTTTGGGCGATTTATATGATATCGTTCCCGAAAAAACTCCTGCTAAACCAGCTCCAAAGGCAGATAGTGAAATTGATGTTGAAGCTTTTCAAGAAGAGTGGAGAAACTTACAAGACACACATCACTTCTTTGGTATGTTAAAGAAATACGGTGTTGAGCGTACCCAAGCACTTCGATTAGCTCCAGAGGGCGATTATGCCGTAAAAGTTGAAGGAACAGCTCTACGTGATATTCTTCAAAGAGCTTCTGAAAAAAAGGTTGAAATCATGGTTTTTGTTGGTAATCCTGGAATGATTCAAATCCACACGGGACCAGTAAATAATTTGTTAGAGCACGGCACTTGGTACAATGTAATTGATCCTGCTTTTAACCTTCATGTTAATGAACCTGCAATTACTGAATGTTGGGTTGTTCGTAAACCAACTGAAGATGGTGTTGTAACCGCATTAGAGTGCTACGATAAAGACGGTGAATTAATCGTTCAATTCTTCGGAAAAAGAAAACCAGGAATTCCTGAGTTAACTAGCTGGAGAGAAATCGTGAAAGAAACAGAAGATAAACTGAAAGCTTAATAACCATGCGGGCTACGTTGTTATTGATATTCTTATTGAGTGTTCATTTGACTTACGCACAAACCACTGTCATTCGTGTTTTAGATTGTGAAACAAAAACAACTTTACCGGGTGCCCACATCGGTGTTTTTAATCTGAGTAAACATCCTATAAAAACCCTGGTAACAAATACATCTGGAGAAGTGGAAATTCATAAAAAGGATTTCCACCCTCTAGATTCTATTATTCTTGTGAATCATTACATCGGTTACGAAACCGATACGCAAACAGTAGATTTTTCATCCTCAACCGTTGAAATAAACCTCAACAAAAGTGCTGTTTACTTGGGCGAAATGGTTGTTACTGGTCAGCACAGTGCTAACAGCGCTGAAAAGAGTGTGCATACCATTAAAGTCATTGATCGCAAGAAAATTGAATCGATGCAAGCAGTTAACTTACGTGATGTTTTAACCAATGAAATGAACATTCAAATCTCTCAAGACAATGTGTTGGGAAGTGGAATGTCTATGCAGGGAATAAGTGGCCAGAATGTAAAAATTATGATTGATGGCGTTCCTGTAATTGGCAGATTAGACGGGAATATTGATGTGAGCCAAATCAACCTCAACGATGTTGAACGCATCGAAATTGTTGAAGGTCCGATGGCGGTAAATTATGGAACAGATGCTTTAGCTGGAACCATTAACATCATCACCAAAAAAACAATAGACCACAAAGTTCAGGCAAGTGTAAATACCTACGCAGAGCAAGTTGGAACCTTTAATACAACGGCTAATGTTGGGTTGAAACACAAAAAACATACGTTCTTACTTTCTGGCGGCAGAAACTACTTTGATGGTTGGAGTCCAGAAGATGGAAAATGGTTCAATTATTTTGAAAAAGGTATAGCCGATTCATCACGCGTTTCTGACTGGAACCCGAAAGAGCAATTCTTTGGAAGATTGAATTGGAATATGAATTTCAAGAAAATTCAAGTGCAACTTCAATCAGGATATTTCTACGAAAAAATCACCAATAAAGGAGCTCCAAGACCACCCAGATACATTTCTACTTTTGATGATAAATACCAAACACATCGCATCGATCAATCGGTGAATTTCCATCAAACTAAAAAACGTTTAGAGTGGAATGTGTTGGCTGGATACAACTACTTCAGAAGACACAAAAACACCTACGTAACAGATTTAACAACATTAGATCAAGAGCTCTCTAATACAGCTTCTGATCAAGACACATCCACGTTTCAGCAGGCCATGAGTCGTGGAAATTTTGTGTATCAAGTAAACAAAGAAAAACTCTCAGTTGAATTAGGTTACGATGTGAATTACCAATTTGCTGAAGGTGTTCGAATTGAGTCTGGAAGACAAGAAATGGGCGATTATGCTTTGTTTTCAACTGCAGAATGGAAACCCATTGAAAACTTGACTTTAAAACCCGGTTTGAGAATTACACATAACACCGCCTACGATGCCCCTGTTACACCATCGGTAAATGCATTGTATCGAATTGGAAAATTCTCAATTAGAGGTTCATTTGCGCAAGGCTTTAGAGCGCCCGATTTAAAAGAACTCTATTTCATGTTTGTGGATATCAATCACAACATCCAAGGAAATCAAGATTTAAGAGCTGAATATTCCAATAATTTTAATGCTTCGGTTCATTATCAAACCATTGTGAAGCAAATGATTATTCGTGGTGAAATTAGCGGATTTTACAACCAAATTGAAGATAGAATCACCTTAGCTCAGGCTTCAGAATCGGGAAATTTATACCACTATATCAACGTTGGAAATTACCAAACGCATGGTGGTAAAATTAAAGGAAGTTTATTGCTTGAGCATTTAAAACTTCAGCTTGGTTTCAACTATGTTGGTACGCAAAATATAGTTAGTGAAGATTACGATGATGTTGATCCATACAGTTATTTTCCTGAAGTGCAATCATCTATAAATTACCAAATACCTAAAGCCAAATTAGAGTTTTCTGTTTTTTATAAATACACTGGAAAACAACAAAGTTATGCGATATCAGATGATGTTGTTTCAACCACAAGTATTGATAGTTACAATATGTTAGATGCAACAGTTGGAAAGCAAATCATTCCCGATTTATTAAAAATTTCTGCCGGAGTGAAAAACATATTAGATGTTCAAAATATCAATTCATCAGCATCTTCAGGCGGAGTTCATAGTTCATCTTCAGGTTCATTACCAATTGCAATGGGAAGAATCTACTTTGTTAATGTATCGTTCTCATGGAAAAAATAAAATTATACCTGTTTGCTATAATCATTGGACTTGGTTTTTCAGCTTGTGATCCTGGCGAAGAACCAATTGAATACGTTGAAGAAACTCCAGAAGGACCTGGTTCTGTTCAACAAACTACCATTGAGCAAGGATCTAATTACAACACACAGGTTTGGTTTTCACTCACCAATAGCGAGGTGATTTATTCGAATGACAAATACATCTGGAATTTAGAGTTTGCATCCATTAATAATGGTGGTTTTGTAAAAGTAAATGGAGCCACTTTTATGACAGTAGCTCAAACCAATTCTACTGATTTTAACGCTAGCTATTCTGCTGGTGATTATTCGTTTTATGGTGATCCTCAATCTGGAAATCCAGATAGCTTAAAAATTGGTTATCCAGCCAATGTTGTTGATCAAGTATTTCTTGTTCATTTAGGTACCGATAATGAAGGAAATCCATTGGATTACTTGAAAATTCAATTTACGGCTGTTTATCAAGATCATGTTGAGTTTCAATGGTCAGTTTTGGGTGAATCAACTGTAAATACTGTCTCTGTTAGCTTAAATCAAACCGAAAGAACCATTTATTCATTTACTTCAAATTCGGTGTTAGATCAGTTTCCAAATTCTGAAGAATGGGATTTGTGCTTTACTCAATATACACGCTGGTATCCAGATCCAGCTTTTCAATTTGATTACTTGGTAAATGGCGTTTTATCCAACATGGATAGGATACAAGTTGCTGAAGTATTTGACATGCCTTTTGATTCAATTTCTATTGAAACTGCTGAATCATTGAACTACTCAATTGATAGAAATACAATTGGTTTCGATTGGAAATATTACAGTTTCGATAGCCAACTGTATGAGATATTGGATTACCGTAACTACGTTGTTCAAACTGCAGAGGGTAATTATTACAAGCTACATTTTATTGATTTTTACAGCACTCAGGGTGAGGCTGGATACCCATTAATGGAGTGGCAAAAATTATGATTGCCAGCTTCTAATTTTTCGAATTAATCCTAATGTAGAAGCATCGGTTTTACCATTTGGTTCATTCTGATTTTCAAGAGATACTAATAGAGGTTTAGCCAGTTGCTTACCCAATTCAACTCCCCATTGATCAAAGCTATAGATGTTCCAAATAACACCTTGAACAAAGATTTTATGTTCATACATAGCTAACAATGAACCCAATGTTTTAGGAGTTAATTGCTCAATCAAAATGGTATTGGTTGGATGATTTCCTTCAAATATTTTAAAAGGAGTTAAACGCTCAATATCTTGATCTGTTAATCCTTGATTTTTCAATTCAGAAATAACTTCATCTTCAGATTTACCCAACATCAAAGCTTGTGTTTGGGCTAAAAAGTTGGCTAGTAACTTATCGTGATGATCTCCTAATGGATTCAATGATTTTACTGGAGCAATAAAATCAGCTGGAATCAACTTTGTTCCTTGGTGAATCAATTGGAAAAAAGCATGCTGGCCATTCGTTCCAGGGGCACCCCAAACAACAGGACCTGTTTGGTAATTTATTGTATTTCCATCTCTATCAACAGACTTTCCATTGCTTTCCATATCAGCTTGTTGCAGATAAGGAACCAACTTATTTAAGTATTGATTATAAGGTAAAACTGCATGAGATTCAGCACCAAAAAAATTGTTGTACCAAATGCCAAGTAAAGCTAGTATAGAAGGAATACTTTTTTCTTTCTCTTCATAAAAATGAGTATCCATTTCATGAGCGCCAGAAAGCAATTCCATGTATTGATCAAAACCTATTGAAAAAGCAATTGAAACACCTATAGCACTCCAAAGTGAGTATCTACCTCCTACCCAATCCCAAAACTCCAAAACGTGATTGGCATCAATTCCAAAATCTACTGCAGCATCAATGTTTGTTGATACGGCTATAAAATGTCTGCAAATGCATTTTTCATCACGAGCATATTCCATGAACCAATCTCTAGCCGAATGAGCATTGGTCATGGTTTCTAATGTGGTAAAAGATTTTGAAGCAATTACAAACAAGGTAGTTTCAGGATCAACCTGATTTAAAGCTTCTGAAATATGTGTTCCATCAACGTTTGATACAAATCGAACATCTAAATGATTGCTGTAATGTTGGAGCGCCTCAACAACCATTGCCGGACCTAAATCTGAACCACCAATTCCTATATTAACTATGTGTTGAATGGGTTTACCGGTATAACCTTTCCATTCTCCTGAAATCACTTTATCAGTGATGGATTTCATCTTTTCCCACACCGATTCAACTTGAGGCATCACATTTTCTCCTTTAACTTCAATAGGAGTTTTTAATATGTTACGTAATGCTGTGTGAAGTACTGCTCTTTTTTCAGTTTCGTTTATTAAATCACCAGAAAACAAACTTTCAATAGCATCTGGAAGTTTACATTCAAGTGCTAGTTTGGTGAGTAGAGTTAATGTTTCACTATTAATTCTGTTTTTAGAATAATCTAGAAAAATGCCACACGATTCTATTGAGAATTGTTGAAATCGATCTGAATCCTGAAAACATTCTCGCAGGTGTTTTTCTTTAATCGATTCAAAATGTGCTTGAATCTCTTTCCAAGAAGATGTTGTAACAGGATTGATACGAGGAAACATATAGTTTAGCTTACGGTAACGGCCTTAACAAAATAAAGGATGCTGAACTGAAATAACAACATCCTTTACCTTTATCTATAATTTAAATACGAACAACTATTAGCTGCAAGCAATTTTGTTTACACGTCTTTCGTGTCTACCACCTTCAAAATCAGTATCTAAAAACACCTCAACACATTTCAATGCTGTTTCTTGAGGAATATATCTTGCTGGTAAAGCCAACACATTGGCATTGTTATGTAATCTAGCCATTTCAGCTAACTCAGGCGCCCAACACAAAGCAGAACGAATTCCCTGATGCTTATTAACAGCCATGTTAATACCATTTCCACTTCCACAAATAACAATTCCTAAATCAGCTTCTTTAGATTCTACTGAATTAGCAACTGGATGTGCATAATCAGGATAATCCGTGCTTTCTTCACTATGCGTTCCAAAATCTTCCACTTCAATTCCTCTTGCTTTCAACAATTCAACTACTGCTAATTTGAGTTGATACCCCGCATGATCGCTTCCAATGGCAATTTTCATGATGTTTTATTTAAAAATGAGCGTTTTATAAGCTTATCAACAAAGTTTTCAAAAGCTATGTTAATAGATGCTCAAAACATGGTAAAATTTCTTCTTGCAAAAGAACCTAAAAATATCAATTGGATAAAACTTTGAAGTACACAAGAGCGTTTAAGGTCAAGTTTTGGAGTATTAATCACGATGTTGTTAACGTTAAATTTAGGTAAGCGTAACTTCAAGTTGTCAACTAACAAGCGTTATAAACATAATGTTAATAACCCCACAGCGTTTTTGTTTTCAGTATTTTGCAATCCCGATTGATGTGTAATTCGTGTTAAGATCAATTCATAACAAACTAATCAAAGCTAAGAGCCAACAAAAGTTTCAACAGAATGAACAGAATAATAATAACAACATATATTTTAAATAAGATTAATAAGATTAATTATTGGTTGTTAAAAGCTCATTGGGCATTCATACTGTTTATTGGAATTTCTATGTCTAGTTTTGCCCAGAGCAATAAAATAGATCCGAATGGCTACAATGTATTTTACTACGAAGATGGAACCAAGTCAAGCGAAGGGACTTTTAGAGATGGCAAGCCAGATGGATTTTGGAAGACTTACTACGAGAACGGAGTTTTAAAATCTGAAGGAAACAGAAAAGACTTTTTATTAGATAGCCTTTGGAAATTCTATCGAAACGATGGGATTTTGCTGCAAGAGGTTATGTATGCTCGGGATAAGAAAAATGGCTTGACTTCAAACTTCAACGAAGAAGGTTTACTGATTTCTAAAATTCCATACGAGAATGATACCATTCAAGGTGTAGCTGAGTATTATTATCCCGAAGCTCAACGCATCGAACGTCAAGAACCTTATTCTAATAACAAACTCGAAGGAACAGGATATGAATTTGCCCTTGACGGACGCATTACAGCCATTGTAACGTACGAAAAAGGTTTTGTGAGTGACAGACAAGTAATCAACCAAAAAAACGCTCAGGGGCAAAAAACAGGCCTTTGGATGGAGTTTTTTGAAGATGAAGAAGAACCCATTGTTCGCATGGAAGGAAGATATTCCAATGGACTCAAACATGGTTATTTTAGAGAATACGATAAGAAAGGTTTGTTACTCAACACAGTAAAGTATGTAAATGGTCAAGTCATGGAAAATGTTGAAGAACTCATGGCTGTTGATATTGAGCGTACTTTTTATCCAGATGCTCAAGTACATTGGGAAAAAACTTTTCTAGGAAGTCAGCCACACGGAATTTGGAAAGAATACAACGATACTGGAGCTGTTATCAATTCTCAGATTTACAAAAATGGAATTCTTTTAGGTGAAGGAATTATTGATGAAGAAGGCGTAAAGCAAGGTCCTTGGAAAGAATATTATGCTGATGGTCAATTGAGAGCTGAAGGCGAATATCTTGATGGTGCACGATACAAACAATGGAAATTCTATCACCCTAATGGAGAATTAGAACAAATAGGATCTTATAATAAATCCGGATTAGCTCAAGGTGAATGGAAGTGGTTTTACGACACTAAAAAGCTTAGAAGGGTAGAAACCTTTAGAAAGGGTAAAGAAGAAGGCGAGGTTGTAGAATACGATACTTCTGGCAAAGAAATTCTAGTTGGTTATTACATCGATGGGCTTGAAGACGGAGATTGGATGTTAGAAAGCGGTGAATACAAAGAAGAAGGAAAGTTTATTGAAGGGCTCAGACAAGGTGAATGGATAACCTATTATTTGAGTAATGGAAAAGTAAGATTTGAAGGAGAATATTCAGAAGGTCAACCGCATGGAAAGCACACTTTCTACTACGATAATGGCACTAAAATGCTTGAAGGAAAATATCAAATGGGCTTTAAGCAAGGAACCTGGAAAAGATTTGATAGAGATGGTTTACTACTCTTAACTATTGATTATAAAGAGGGAGTAGTTTACAGGTTAGACGGAAAAAAAGTAAAGTCTAAAGATCAGAAATCTGAAGATGATGAATAAAAAAAAGCCCTGAATTTCAGGGCTTTTTACGTAACAGGAATATTTTTCTAATCTGTTAGTACAAATCTTGGAACCATAATCAACGCACCTAATGCTACAATTATGTGCATTGGAATAGTGAATAAAGCAAAGTTCTCAGGTACAATTCCATCGGGATACATACCTGTAATTGCCGGATTAAATGGTCCGTATAAACTTGCTAAGAATAGGATTACACCACCAATGATATAAAGCCTTGTTCCTTTTTTAACACTCTTAAGCGTAAGAAAGTAAAAAACAAATGATGCTACTAACACTGGAACAAACGATGCTCCTGATACTGCAATTGCATCGATACCTGGTGGCTCATCTAATCCGAAAATGTAAGGGTAAAGAAATACCCAAATGTTGTTGGCAAATCCAGTTGCTAAACCTGAAATTGCACCGGCTATAGCGTACTTCCACAAGGAATAATCTTGTGCAGACGCCTTTGTCTGAATTGTTGTTTGTGAAGCCATAGTACTTGTGTTTTGGAAGTTTCACTCTAAAGTTAGAGAAAAAAAGCACAGAAATCCAAACAGTTAACTATAATTAATCGTTTGGTAGTCAATAATTAAAACTCCAAAATCACAAATTGGTTGCTTCTTTATTGAAAGAAATTGAATTTATATAAACATCAAATAGAGGGCTATTTATTCCTCTTCGCTGAAGTAAACCTTGTAGAAATGCATGCCTTTTTCAGAGTCATATCCTTTCTCTAAATACTCAGTTGTTGATTCATTATTGAACTTCAATTGAATTTGAACTCCGTTATCTAATTTGATCAGATCTTTGAATTGTTTCTTTGCCTTTTTAACCTGAGGTTGTGAAATTTTATAGCCTTCAATATCTTCTAAACCAGACTCTTTAGTCATGGTATCATGCATTTGCATGAATTGCTCTTTATAAGCAGGAGTTGGAAGTACTTCTTCAACAAATTCATTCACATTGAATTCTTCTTTGTCTTGAAGAAAGTCCATGCTTTTGTGCATGATTTCAAACTTTGCCGTAGGATTTTCATCTTGTTGAGAAACCACACTACTTGCAAAGTCTTTCATCAAATTGATGGTATTTTCTGTAAACTGATAAGCAGGATCATCAGCTACCAATTGTAAAAAACGCTCAACCCAAAACTGCGATTGATCATTAACACTATCAACAGCAACAGCTCTAAAACCGCTTTCACTTTCGGTGTTAACTATAACAACACCTTTATCTATTCTGTTAAGGTGAATTCCTTTTCTTAAATCGAAAACCAGTTTTTCTGTATGCTCTTTAAATTCTATGAAGTCGCGTTTGTTCTCGCATTTAACTAAAACAAGAGCATCGCATATTTCACCTTCCATAATCACTTCATCTATATGAGCTACAATGAGTTCTCCACTTTTAATCATTGGATGATCACTGCTACGATAAAGTAAGTTAGTTATATGCGTTGAAAACGGTATAAAATCAATTTCACCATCAAAATACTGGCGACAGTAATGGTAAACTTCATTCAAATTCAGATCTGTTGGATGCGAAAACTTATGCATCTCTTCAGCTTGTTTAAATCCTTTTGTGAAAAAGGATAAAATCACCTTTTGTAAATTTTCATTTACTGGAATTGTTTCAGTTGATAGATAAACACCTTCTTCTTTGTGTGAATTTCCTACGCGGTGAATGATGATATCGTTGATCTGGGCTTCGTTTAATACGACCATATGTTTGGATTCTGCTTTAAAAGTGACAAAAATCAATAATTATCCTAATTGATGTCATTTTGTTGGTGATTAAAGTACACTTCTTTTGTCATGTAAGAAATTACAAAGGGATTGAAATCCTTCATATGATTCGAAAGAAGTAGATGGATAAAATGACCATCTCAAATTCTGAGATTCATCTTCAAAATTGGGGTAGCTTGATTTGGTTTATATTGATTGATTGGAAAAAGCCTTGCATTACGCAGGGCTTTTTTCTGTTTTATGGATCAATGCTATAAATTCTTTTTCAAGATGTTGGCCTTTATCTTGATTATACCACGTTTGAAGTGCTGTATTGATATCTGGAAATGGAGTTTCCTTTTCTTTTAAATCTAAATAGATGTCTTGCAAAGGTTCTGGCCTCGGTCCCCAAGTGAATAGAACATCATTATCTTCATTAAAAGCTACCAATTTTGGTATTGATCTACCTCCATCAGTCAAATAGGCATCAATGATTGATGTGTCTTCATCTCGCCAAACAAATTTCAAATTCCAATTTGGGTTAGATTCTATCAACTTAGCTAACATAGGTATGTTGTGAGCAGCATCACCACACCAAGCTTCAGTTATGATTAAAAAGTTGATTTTATCTGTTGATTTTTGAATGATAGCTTCTATTTCAGGACTTGGATTCCAGGTTTTATTCCAACGACTCATGCGTTTTACGTTCATTTTCGTGTAATGAACCATAAACTCACTTTGGTTTTCACCTGAAGTTTTTCCTTCAGCTTCCATTTTTTGAGTGATATCTAAGTAAGTAGAATAAGTCATTCCGTTTTCGAAAACCTCACGGTCAAAGGCTATTTTTTCCATAAAACACTTAATGGATTTATCTTGATTTTGTTTCGAATTAGTTCATAAAAAAATCCCAACTCTTTGTGTAAAGAATTGGGATTCTTGAGGTCTCGAGCGGATTCGAACCGCTGTACATGGTTTTGCAGACCATTGCCTAGCCGCTCGGCCACGAGACCAGTGGGCTGCAAAAGTAATAAAATACTCTATTTAACGCATTTTTCTAGTTACTAACTGTAATAGAAACTTGTTTTACTGGTAATTCTATTGGCGCACGATGCTTAATAATAGTGACTTCGATCTTACTTGCTTGAGGAAAACTTTTTTCTAAATGATCTAAAATGCGATAAGCAACAGTCTCAATTAACTTATTACGAATCATCATTTCTTCTTTTACAATGCGTGCTACAGTTACATAATCTATAGCTTGATACAGATCATCTTCTCTTGCAGCAGTTTTAAAATCACCCCAAAAAGCTGCATCAATGGTAAATTTACCACCAACTTTTGCTTCTTCATCAATGCAACCATGGTAGGCTGTCATTTCGATGCCATCAACCCTAAGAATATCCATTTTTGAATATTATCCTAATACTTCAAATGCTTTATTCATACGGCTATTTACCTCTTCTTTACCTAAAATTGCGATGATTTCAAATAAAGATGGACCAGCACCTAAACCAGTAATTGCAACACGTAACGGTTGACCCAATGCACCAAATCCTAGTCCGTTTGCTTCTAAGTAACCTTTAAAAACTGCTTCTAAAGCTTCTGCTGAGAAGTCAGTCCCGTTGAATTGCTCTTGTAAATTCTTTAAATGCTGAGGTGTTTCTTCTTTCCAACGTTTAGCCACAATTTTTTCATCGTATGCTGTTGGTTGTTCAAAGAAGTACTTTCCTTCTTCTAAAATTTCTTTTTCAAAAGTTGCACGTTCTTTCATCAACTCAACAACTCTCGCTAAAGTATCAACATCACCGCCAAATCCGTGAGATTGAGCATCTGCTAATAATCTTTCAGCTATTTCAGATGAAGGAGTATGTCTTAAATATTGTTGATTGAACCAACGCGTTTTATCGGCATCAAATTTAGCTCCGGCTTTACCAACACGCTCTAATGAGAATGCTTCAGCTAATTCTTCTAATGAGAATAATTCTTGATAAGTTCCTGGGTTCCAACCTAAGAAAGCTAACATATTTACGAAAGCTTGAGGATAGTATCCAGCTTCGCGATAACCAGATGATAATTCACCAGATTCTGGATCAGTCCAGTTCAAAGGGAATACAGGAAATCCTAATCGATCACCATCACGCTTACTCAATTTACCATTTCCATCAGGTCTTAAAATCAGTGGAAGGTGAGCAAATTTAGGCATGGTTTCTTCCCATCCTAAAAACTTGTAAAGTGTTACGTGTAAAGGAGCAGAAGGCAACCACTCTTCACCACGAATAACATGTGTGATTTTCATTAAATGATCATCTACAATGTTTGCCAAGTGATATGTAGGCATACCATCAGATTTGTAGATTACTTTATCATCCAAGTTTGATGTGTTTACTACAACCCATCCTCTAATTTCATCATGAAAACGTACTTCTTCGTTTCTAGGATATTTAATACGAACTACGTGTGGTTCGTTATTAGCGAGTTTTTCTTTAACTACATCTTCAGACAAAGTCAAAGAGTTTTTCATTGAAGAGCGTGTGATGCTATTGTATTGCCAATTAGGCATTTTAGCCAACTTAGCTTTATCACGCATCGCATTCAAATCATCTTCTGTATCAAATGCGTAGTAAGCATGTCCGCTTTCAATTAATTGATCAGCATATTGCTTGTATAGTCCTTTACGATCCGATTGTTTGTATGGACCAAATTCACCCGGATTCCATGGGCTTTCATCAGCAACCATTCCACACCATTCTAAAGACTCTTTAATATAATCTTCAGCACCTGGTACAAAACGATTTTGATCGGTATCTTCTATACGAAGTAGAAAATCTCCTCCGTGTTTTTTTGCAAATAAATAGTTGTACAAAGCTGTACGTACTCCCCCCATGTGTAATGGACCAGTTGGACTGGGAGCAAAGCGAACACGAACTTTATCGGACATGTAATTTCAATTTTGGCCGACAAAGGTAAAAAAGAACTAGTTGTATTTATTAGAAAGATGGACGAGATCCTACACCACCTCTACCGCTAGATTTAAATCTTCTGATAACCATAAATTGAAGATAGAAATAAGCATCGTTATCATCCTTACCTCTAATTCCTCCAGTACCACCTCTTCCTACAGTTCTTCTATCTGCTAGAGCAGCAGCAACATCACCGTAAGCTTCTCGAATAGCATCGTTATCATAATAATCTGTACTTACATCATCAAGGTAATCAGTGAATGCAAAACGAGCACCACCTTCTAAACCTATTGACCAATAACGATCTAAGTTTAGTTTCATTCCAATATTTACAGGGATAGCAATTGCTACTTGGCTATATTGACTTGTACCTGGTTCAAGACCTTGACCTTCAGTACTTAATTCACGTAAATCGTAATATGTACCCTCATATTCAGCTTGTGGGTTGTAGTAAAGAGCAGTAACACCAGTTGCTACATAAAGGCTAAAATTAACACCAACACCACTCACTCTTGATCTAAAGTATCTTCCTTTATAACGTGTTCCTCTTGGTACGTCATCAGAAATTAGATAAACTTCAATCATTGGTGAAACTTCAGTAATTGAAGTTCTTACACTTAAATTTCTGTTTTTTCTTCCTTCATTTTCTGTGAAAGAATCATCGCCACTAACTCTCATCCAGTTTAAACTTGTTCTGAATGAAGCTCTAGGACTAATTTTGTAGCGATATCCGATTCCGGTTGCTAAGTTTGTAGCCGACAAGTTCATGGCTGAGAAGCCTTTTGCTGTTGTAGGAGCACCACCTAAGTCACCAAGCATCTGACTGGCTCCAACACCAACAAACATTTCGTGACGGTATCTATGCCATAATTGAGCATTACTTGTTAACGGAAGTAGCAACAAGATAAACGCAGCAACGTTTAACCAAAAGGAATTGAAGATTTTCATGGTAGCTTTATTAAAAGTTAGGCACCAATTAATTAGGTTTACAATTTAAGAGGTCACGCCAAAAATAAACAATGAATCGACTTGAAAAAAATATTGTTTTAAAGCTTAACCATTTCATTAAGGAATTTTACCGTAATGAATTGATTAAGGGATTGTTGATATCCTTGCTATTGCTCATTTTATTGGCTATAGTATTTATTTTTTCAGAATACTTTATTGGTTTTAATTCTTGGGTAAGAGGATTCATGTTTTATGGTTTTTTGGGTATATCCACTTTTGTTGTTATCCAATATATACTACTACCTATATCTGGAATTCTAGGATTAAAGAAGGATTTAACACCTGAAAAAGCAGCTAAAGTTATCGGTGATTTCTTTCCAGAAGTATCAGATAAATTACTTAACAGCATTCAACTTCAACAGGCTGAACAATCAGATTTAGTTTTAGCCACAATTGCCAAAAAAGAAGAAGAATTAAGACCTCTTAATTTTGAAATGGCAATTCAGCGTAATTGGATGAAATCTTTGATTCCTAGTGTTGGAATTCTTTTGATTTTCATTTTAACAATTTCATGGATTAGACCCGATGTTGTTTCTACTGGGTCGAAACACATTTTTGAATACGATGTAGCTTATCATTTAATTCCTCCTTTTGAAATTCAATTTTCAGATTCACTTCAAGTTAAAAGAGGAGAAGATTTTGACATTCAATTTGAAGTAAAAGGTGATGAAATACCTCAATCGTTCGAATTGAAAAAGAATGACGCAACTTTCATTTTTCAGAAAGAAGGACTGAGAACGTTTCAACAAACTGTTAAGCAAGTACAAAATGATGTAGAGTTTTACATTACATCAGGAAAATATATTCTTGGCCCGTATACCATTAAGGTACTTACTAACCCTCGTTTAACACAAGCTAACTTACAAATTGATTATCCTGAATATCTCGACAGAAAATCTGAAGAAATTTCTATTTCTAAAAACATCAATATTCCAGCTGGATCAACAGTTAAGTGGAAATCTTCTTTTGAAGATGCTGATCAATTTGAATTGAATTTTGAAGATACCACGGTTTTGCTTTCAAATAATAAATGGACCAATCCCATTTCATTTACTGAACCACAGTTTTATTCCATTTCTTCTGGGATAGATACACTCTTAGCAGATTATCAAATACAAGTTATACCTGATGCTTTTCCTAAAATTACCGCATCGTGGAATCAGGATTCTGTATACAACAACTTGGTTTATGTAAATGGTGTTGCATCGGATGATTATGGAATTCTTTCAATCAATCTAGTTATTGAAGAGCAAGGTAAGTTGATAGATAAACAAAGAATCAAAACTCCAGTTTTCGGTTCGGAAGTGAATTACAGTGAGGTTTTAGATTTAGATGAAATCCAAAAGAAATATCAAGTGGATAACTTCGATTACTATTTTGAAGTTTGGGACAACGATGGAGTTAATGGAAGTAAACATGCTCGAACAGCTAAGCATGCTTATATCAAACCTTCTTTTTCTGAAAAGCAACAACAGATATCTAAAGACCAAGATTCTATCGAGGAAGATATTGAAAAGGCATTTAATGAATTGAAAGACCTTCAAGGAGAATTACAAGAACTCAAAAACGAGAAATTGCAATCGAAACAAAAAACTTGGTCTGATCAGCAACTACTCAAAAAAATAGAAGAGCGATATAAGAACGTTCGTAAAGATTTAAAGGATTTAGTTGAGAAAAAAAAGCAATTGGATTTCAAACGAAGCAACGAATCAAAGCAAAATGAAGAGTTGATGCAAAAGCAAGAAGAACTCAATAAAATGTTCAATGAGAACTTTGATGAGGAAACGAAAGAGCTTATGCAAAAGATTTCTGAAATGCTTGAGAAAATGCAAGAGCAAGTAGATCCCGATGAACTTGAACAACTTGAAATGTCTAACGAAGAGATGTTAGATAACTTAGATCGTAACCTCGAATTATTTAAGCAATTAGAGTTTCAAATGAGTTTAGAAGAATCTTTATCTGAACTTGAAAAATTGGCAGATAAACAAGACTCATTAGCTAATACTAATATGTCTGATAGTGCTCGATCTGAAGCACAAGATAAACTCAACAAAGAATTCGATGAACTTCAAAATGAGTTTGATAAACTGGAGAAGAAAAATGACGAGTTAGCAAATCCTATGGATATGGATTGGGCAGACCAAGAAAGGCAAGAAGCTGATGATAAAATGAATCAATCTTCTTCAGATTCTAAAAAAGGAAACTCCAAACAATCTCAGCAAAATCAAAAAGACGCTGCCGATAAAATGAAAGAGGCGCAACAGAAAATGCAAAATGCTATGATGTCTTCAATGCAAGCACAACAAGAGGAAGACATGGAAAATTTGCGTACGATTCAAGAGAACTTGTTACAGCTTTCTTTCAATCAAGAGTCTATTATGACCTCTCAGTTAGTTACTGATATTAATGACCCCATGTATAGAACCTTGAATGTTGAACAACTTAATATTCAAGATGATTTTAAAGTTATAGAAGACAGTTTACAAGCTCTTTCAAAACGTGTAATGCAGCTTGAGAGTATCATCAAGAAAGAAGTGCAAAACATCAATTATTCATTGTCAGAGGCTAAAAAAGTAATGGAAGCTCGTAATAAAGCTGTTACTGGTCAACGTCAACATGAAGCCATGACAAGCATGAATAATTTAGCTCTTTTGTTGAGTGAAGTTATTCAACAAATGCAGCAACAAATGGCTCAGCAAAAGTTTGGAGAAAGTGCTTGTCAGAAACCCGGACAAGGCAAAAAGCCAAACATGTCTAAAATGAAATCATCTCAAGAAGGTTTAAAGAAACAAATGGAGATGATGAAACAACAACTAGAAAAAGGGAAGTCTCCAGGTAAACAAGGTAAAGAGCAACAAAAAGGCAAAGGTTCTCAAGGGTCCCAAATGTCTGAAGAATTAGCTAAAATGGCAGCTCAACAACAAGCATTAAGAGAAGCCATGCAGCAATTATCAGAAGATGCTACTAAAGCAGGTGATGGTTTACAAAAGCAGCTTAAAGACATTGAGCGTGAAATGGAACAAGTTGAAGATGATATTTTATCTCGCCAGATTACAGAAGAAACATTAAAACGTCAGGAAGATATTTTATCTCGAATGCTTGAAAGTGAAAAAGCACTTCGCGAACAAGAACAAGATGAGCAACGTGAATCCAATGAAGGATCATCTTTGCAGGAAGATAAATCTGCTCAGTACGAAGAATACATTAAACAGCGACAAAAAGAATTAGAGCTGTTACTATGGAATCAGATTAAGTTATCACAGTACTACGAGCAAAAAGTAAATTCATATTTATATACTACACCATGATAGAGTGGGTGAATGAATATCCAATAGATTCTAGCTACTTAAAATCGTATCATTCTAACTGGGTAAAGAACACCGTAGAATTATTCGATAAGAAGGTTTTAGAGCTTACCGTTCACTTTGTAACGGACGATTCCCTTCTTGAAACCAATAAGACCTTCTTAGATCACGATTACTATACTGATATCATCACTTTTGATCAATGTTATCGCAATATCGTGACTGGAGAGTTATTTATTAGTTTCGATCGAATTGTAGATAATGCTAAATCCATGCAATTATCTTTGCAGGATGAATTAGACCGTGTGATAATTCACGGTGTTTTACATTTAATTGGATACCACGATAAAACTGCCGAACAAAAATCAATTATGCGTCAACTTGAAGACGAAGCATTAAATAGAAGAGCAATGTTCCACGTGGAACATTGATGTGAGTTATGGATAATAATTACGATGTAATTGTAGTTGGTGCTGGACATGCTGGTTGTGAAGCAGCAGCTTCATCAGCAAATTTGGGCGCTAAAACATTGTTGATTACAATGGATATGGGTCGTACAGCTCAGATGAGTTGTAACCCTGCAATGGGAGGTGTTGCAAAAGGACAGATTGTTCGTGAAATTGATGCACTTGGTGGTTATTCAGGAATTGTATCTGATAAAAGTGCTATTCAATTCAGAATGTTGAATAGAAGTAAAGGTCCAGCAATGTGGTCTCCACGTACACAAAATGATCGGGTTTTATTCAACCTTGAATGGAGAAAACAACTGGAATCAATTCCACTTCTTGATTTTTGGCAGGATATGGTAACCTCACTTATTGTTGAAGGTGATCGTATTGTTGGCGTAAAAACTGGTATGGGTGTTGACTTTACTGCTAAATCTGTAGTTCTTACATCAGGCACTTTTATGAATGGTTTAATTCATATTGGCGAAAAACAAATGGGTGGTGGTAGAGCTGGAGAAAAAGCTTCTTATGGAATTACTGAACAATTGGTCGGTTTAGGCTTTGAAGCTGGTAGAATGAAAACAGGAACTCCTCCTCGTGTTGATGGCCGTAGCTTGGATTATTCTAAAATGGAAGAACAAAAAGGTGATGAAAAACCTGAACAGTTTAGTTTTAGTGGTTTAACAAAACCTTTAGATCATCAACTTTCATGTCATATTACTTATACGAATAATGAAGTTCATGACCTTTTACGAGAAGGTTTTGATCGTTCACCAATGTTCAACGGTGCTATCAAAAGCTCAGGGCCGCGTTACTGCCCATCAATAGAAGATAAGATTAACCGTTTTGCTCAACGTGACAGACATCAACTTTTTGTTGAACCTGAAGGTTGGGATACGGTAGAGATTTATGTCAATGGATTTAGTACAAGCTTACCACAAGATGTGCAATTTAAAGCCTTACGAAGTATTCCTGGTTTCGAAAATGCGAAAGTTTTTCGCCCAGGTTATGCAATAGAATATGATTATTTTCCACCAACACAATTGAAGTATACTTTAGAAACAAAGATAGTTGGTGGATTATTCTTTGCTGGCCAAATCAATGGTACAACCGGTTATGAAGAGGCTGCCTGTCAAGGATTAATGGCTGGTATTAATGCTGCTAAAAAAGCTTTAGAACAAGATGCTTTTGTTCTAGGTAGAGATGATGCATATATTGGTGTTTTAATCGATGATTTGATTACAAAAGGTACAGAAGAACCTTATCGTATGTTTACTTCACGTGCTGAATATCGTATTCTTTTACGTCAAGATAATGCTGATGAACGTTTAACACCACTTGGACATAAAATAGGTTTAGCTTCTGATAAGCGCTTGAAAGATCTTGAAGCTAAACTTGAACAACGCGAGAAATTATCAAAGTTTTTATCTACTGAATCGGTTGCTCCTGATGAAGCTAATAGTTATTTATCAGATAAAAATACTTCTCCAATTAAACAAAAGGTTAAGCTAGATAGTTTATTGAGTCGTCCTCAAATTGAATTATCAGACTTAAAATCCTTTTCTAAGCCTCTTTCAGAATTTATTGTAGCTAATGGTATTAATTCAACTGTTGAAGAATTAGTTCAAATTGAAAGTAAATATGCAGGTTATATCAGCAAAGAAAAAGAGGTTGCTGATAAAATTCATCGCTTAGAGGGAGTTCGTATTCCTGATCATTTTGACTTTAATGAATTACAATCTTTATCTGCTGAAAGTAGAGAAAAAATGAATAGAATTAAACCAGAAACGGTAGGCCAAGCCTCTAGAATTAGTGGTGTTTCTCCTTCAGATATTTCTGTTTTACTCGTAAAATTAGGTAGATAATGACCACATGTTCCACGTGGAACATCT
>MDTF01014163.1_pt1 | contig 43299 bp, 42 predicted proteins | sample 811191 | NCBI WGS metagenome assembly MDTF01 (sample SAMN05326649, study PRJNA326480) | marine metagenome | isolation source: seawater | place: Southern Ocean | collected 2011 | reverse complement strand
GTAAATCTCTTCAGGCAGAGACATCCCTGTGGAGACTATCATGGGCTTACCAATTCTTGCAATATAATCAATAAAAGGAAAATTTGTGAGCTCACCAGAACCAGTTTTGAAAGCTTTAACTTTAATTGAATTTAATTCTTTAGCAGCTTTTATAGAGAATGGGGTGCACAAATAATCTATTCCTATTTTATCACATAATTTTTTTAAAATTTGATGTTGGTCTAGACTAAAGTTGGTATCCTCAATAACTTTAGACAGGGACTTCTTAAAATTAGACGATTTTGGAATATTATTTTCTAACATTTCCTCTTTTATTATATGGTGTTGAAATTTAATACACTGAGCACCAGCTTTTTTTGCAAAGTGAACCATTTTTTTAGCAATTTCAAAATTTCCTTGATGATTAACACAAGCTTCAACTATAACATAAGGATTATAATTTTGACCGATAATGTTTTTTCCAATCTTAATAAAATACATATTATTTTAAAAATTTTTTTGCTAATAAAAAGTCCTCTTTATAATCAATGTCAATACTTTCAGGAAACTTAACTTCAATAAAAGCACCTTTACCATGTAACTTATATTTTTTATTAGGAATCTTAAAGATGAAAATTACACCTCCATCCAAACTATAATATCTATTATTAATCTTGTTATTAACATTAATATTTAACTTTTTTATAAGTTGTTTACTTGGAAATTTAAATATCGTTTTAGGTGTTTGTGTATGCTTTAAACTTTTTACCGATGCTAGATAATTAGGACTATATTTTTTAAATTTTTTAATTGCATCTGTTATTGTTTTTATTTTTCTTAATGGAGAAGTAGGCTGTAATACAACGATGGCATCAAAACTTTTACCCATTTTTTTTAATTCTAATAAAGTATACTTAATAACACTTTCCATTTTAGTTTTACTGGTAGAAATTTTTTTTGGTCTTTTTTGAAAAAAAACTTTTGGATATTTTTTTTTTAAACTAAAAATTTTAGTATTATCAGAGGATAATACTATTTCATTGAAATCTTTAATTTTCGAAGATAAGGATAGTGTCCATTCAATCAAAAATTTACCATTGATTTTAAGAAAATTTTTATTAGGTAACCTTTTTGACTTATGTCTCGCAGGTATTAAGCATAAAATTTTCATTTTCTAATTATGTAGATGAATCGTCCATTTTTTACAAAGCAAAATTTTAACCATATAAAAAAACTCAATAATAGTGCATTTTGTAATCATATTTTAATTAATAACACAATATCTTGTGTACTCCACGATATCTAGTTAAATTTTTCTTTACCGTTCAAAAATTGAACGATATAAGTGTTCATATTTTGAACATTATGAACAATAATTTAGATCATTTTAATATATTAAGAAAGATCAAATCTAAACCTAACTCATCTCAAAGAGAATTAGCTTTTGAATTAGGATTTAGTTTGGGCAAACTCAACTACTGCTTAAAATCTTTAAAGCAAAAAGGGTTAATAAAAATTAAAAATTTTCAAAAAAATCCTAATAAACTTAGTTATGCTTATATTTTAACACCAAAAGGCATCTCTGCAAAAACTAAATTAACTCTAAATTTCATGAAAAAAAAAATAAAAGAATATGATGAGCTCAAATCTGAAATTGAAGGGGAAAAATAAATGTGGGCAGTTTTAAAAATTGATAAAAAAAGTGTAGAATTATTAAAAAGAGATCTCTTTTTAAAACTTGGTAGTGATGTAAAATTTTATATGCCAAAGCTTAAACTTAAAAAATTTTTGAAAAGGAAAATTTTTATTAAAGAAAGCCTTTTACTTGGAGATTATTTGCTTTGTTTTCATAGAGATTTTTCAAAAAAATCAACTTTAACAGTACTTCAGTATTGCAAAGGATTAAAATATTTTCTCACAGATTTTTTAATCCATCAGAATGAAATAATAAATTTTATTAATAAGTGTAAAAAAAATGAAGATGTGAATGGATTTATTAAATCAACTTTTTTTGAATTCAACAATGACCAGAATTTTGAATTTATTTCAGGACCATTTACCAATATGGTATTTAGAATTTTACAAGAAAATAAACTATCTATTAGAGCATCAATAGATAAATATAACGTTACAGTGTCAAAAGAAGCTAATTTATATAGACCTGTATAGTAAAATAATTATATTTATGCAAATATGTAAAAAATATATTTTACATAATGCGGAGCATTGCCTAAATTAAAATAGTAAAAATAAATTTATGATAAGATACATAATTACAGGTGGAGCAGGATTTATTGGAAGTCATCTAGTCGAAAGATTGGTAATGAAGAAAAAAAAAGTTATAGTGCTAGATAATTTATCTACAGGTAGACTTTCTAATATTAAAAAATTCAAAAATAAAGTTAAATTTATTAAATGTGATATTTCTAAAAAAGGAAACTGGACGAAAGTATTTAAGGGAAAATGTCTTGTATTTCATTTAGCTTCTTTAGCAGATATTGTGCCAAGCATTCAACAGCCAGAGAAATATTTTGACTCAAATGTTAAAGGAACATTGAATATTCTAGAAGCCTGTAAAAATGCCAAAATATTGAAATTATTATACTCAGCATCATCATCATGTTATGGTATTCCAAAAACGTACCCTACTAAAGAATCTGAAAAAATTAACCCCGCATACCCCTATGCTTTAACAAAAAAAATGGGTGAAGATCTAATAGTTCATTGGTCTAAAGTTTACAAAATTCCCTATATTTCTTTGAGGTTATTTAATGTGTATGGAACAAGATCAAGAACATCAGGAACATATGGTGCCATGTTTGGCGTATTTCTTGCGCAAAAATTATCAAATAAACCTTTTACAATTGTTGGCTCTGGTAATCAAACAAGAGATTTTACCTATGTATCAGATGTCGTTGATGCTTTTTTAAATGCAAGTCAATCTAAATTAAAAAACGAAATATTAAATGTAGGAAGTGGAAGAACAATTAGTATTAAGGAAATTACAAAATTATTAGGGGGATCTAAAATTTATATCAAAAAAAGACCCGGAGAACCCGAGTGTACTTTTGCAGACATTTCAAAAATTAAAAAAAAACTTAACTGGAAACCAAAAATTAAAATTGATCAGGGCATACAAATACTTTTAAATAATCTGAATTATTGGAAAAAAGCTCCAGTATGGACGGAAAAGAAAATAAATAAAGCTACCAAATTATGGTTTAAATATTTAGGAAAATGATAAACAAAATTTATTTATTAAGAGATATATCAAAAATTATCCAAAGAGATAAAAAAAAATCTAAAAAAATTATTCATTGTCATGGTGTTTTTGATTTATTACACGTAGGACATATTAAGCATTTAGAAAAAGCAAAACAACAAGGTGATAAATTGATAGTTACTATTACCCCAGATAAATTTGTTAATAAAGGTCCCGGCAAACCAGTTTTTAATCAAAGATTAAGAAGTGAAGCAATTGCAGCACTTGATTCGGTTGATTATGTTGTAATTAATAATAGTCCTACAGCTGTAAACGCAATTAAAGTTATTAAGCCAAATATATACTGCAAGGGAACAGATTATAAGAATATTAAAGATGACATTACAGGAGAAATTAAAAATGAGATAAAAGAATTAAAGAAAATAAGAGGTAAAATTGTTTTTACTGAAGAGATTACTTTTAGTTCAAGCAGATTAATAACACACTCAACAAACTTTTATTCTGATAGACAGAAAAAAACTATAAAAAAAATTAGCCGAACATCAAGCTTTAAATTGATTAAAAAAAATATAGATGACTTTAAAAAGCTAAAGGTTTTAGTGATAGGTGAAACAATTATAGATCAATACAACTTTTGTGAGGCAGTTGGTAAATCAGGAAAAGAGCCAATGCTAGTCCTCAAGGAAATTCGAAAGGAGCAATATTTAGGAGGTGTCTTAAGCATAGCAAGAAACGTGGCACAGTTTTCAAATAAAGTAAGCGTTATTTCAATGATAGGTGAAAAAAAAGAATATCTAAAAGATATTAATAAGAGTTTACCAAAAAATATTAAAGCAAATTTTATTTATAAAGAAGATTCGCCAACCATAGTAAAAAAAAGATATGTCGACAGTATAAGTAAAAGTAAAGTAATAGGAATTTATAATATAAATGATGAAATTTTGAATAAAAAAGATGAAGCTAGTTTTAACAAACTCTTAAACAGTGAAATAAAAAAAAATGACCTGGTAATTGTTTCAGACTATGGACATGGTTTGATTTCAAAAAAAAGTGCAGATTTAATTTGTAAGAAATCGAAATTTCTAGCATTAAATACTCAAGTTAATGCATCAAATATTGGGTACCATACAATTAAAAATTATAAAAATTTCAATACATTAATAATTAATGAAAAAGAGATTAGGCATGAGATGAGAGATAAAATTAGTAAATTAGAAGTATTAATGCGTCATTTGTCTAAAGAAAAAAATATTAAAAATTTAATAGTAACAATGGGTAGTAGTGGTGTGTTACTTTATAATAAGTTAAAAAATAAATTTTATCCTGCAGATGCTTATGCACATAATATTGTTGATAAAATTGGAGCAGGTGACACCATGCTATCACTTATTGGTCCATGTTTAAAATCTAGCATAGATATTGATACCACTTTATTAATAAGCTCTTTGGCCGCAGCACAGTCAGTTGAGTCGATTGGGAACAAAGATTCAGTTAATAAACTAAAAATGTTAAAAACTTTAGAAACTATTATAAAATAACCATGTCTTTAAAAAAAATAATTAATGATTACTGGGGTTATTTAGAAAAGAGATATTCTTCTCCAAGGTTTGTTGGTGAGATAAAAAATTTAGAATTTGAAGATTTAAAAAATGCCATAGATACAAAGAATGAAATTTTTTTAAAAAAAATGATAAGAAATATGTATCTAAAGAAAGAAGCATATATATTAAAAAATGCAGCTAAAAAAAATCTAAAAAAAATAATTTTAGAATTAGCAAATCATTATAAAAAAACCAGAAAACCTAGCTTTCATAAAATGTTAGATGATTGCCCTAATTTTCATAGAGCAATAGATAAAACTTTAACAAAAAAATATAGCCTTTATGCAATAAAGCATTCTTTTTATTTCTATAATTGGAATATCAAAACAAAACTAGAAAAAAAATTAAAATCAGAAGTATATAGACATTGGAGGTATATTAAGTGTTTAGCAGGTAATGAAAAAAAAACTTTTGAAAAAAATATACCAAGTGATGGACAAATTGATAGATTACAAATAGTTAGATATCCAGCAGGTGGAGGGGAATTAAGAGATCATGTAGATCCAAGAAAAAATCAAAGAGTAGTTTCAGGAATAATCATGGGAAAAATAGGTGTGGATTTTAAGGAGGGTGGATTTTACTTTAAAGCATCAAAAAATAAGAAAATTAATATAGAGAATAGACTAGAAGAAGGAGATGCTGTTATATTTTATGGATCGATAGCTCACGGAGTAGAAAAAGTTGATCCAAAAGAAAAACTGTCATGGAAAAGTAATAAAGGAAGATGGTTTATTGGAATGTTTGTTAATGATAGTGATCATATAAAAAATAGGATTACAGCAAAAGATTTAACTGGCAGTATTAAGGAAAAATATTAATTATAGTGACTTACTTGGATTTAAATTTAGAAAAAGAATTTATAGACAAAAGAATAATCTTAACTGGAGCATCAAGAGGGCTCGGTGCTGCAGCATGTGAGGTTCTTGCCGCAAAAGGAGCTAAAATTGCTCTATTTTCAAGATCTAAAAAAGACATGGAGAATTTAAGAAAAAAATTAAAGAATCCGTCAAATCATATTTCAGTAAAAGTTGATTTGCTCAAAAATGATAAAATTAAATTAGCTTTTAATAAAGCAAAAAAATTTCTTAAGGAAATTGATATTGTAATACATGTTGCGGGGGGAGGCCTTGGTCTTAAAGACAGCTTAATTAATCATAAAGATCTAAAGATGTTATTTCAATTAAACCTAGGAGCAGCAGCTGAAATAAATAGATTAGTGACTATCAATAAAAGTAAAAAAAATAATTTGAAACTTATTCATGTAGGGTCAATTGCATCTTACGAAGCTGTTGCATCTGTTGGGTATAATGTTGCAAAGTCTGCTTTAGCCAGTTATGTTAAAAGCTTAGGTCGCAAGCTTTATAAAGATAAAGTAATTGTTACTGGAATCTTGCCAGGTGGATTTATTGCTCCAGGAAATGCCATGGAGAGATTTAAGAATAAAAATAGAAAAGATTATAAAAAATTTATTAGGACTAGATTACCAAGAGGAATAATGGGCACTGTAAATGAGGTATTGCCTATGTTGCTTTTTTTATGCTCAAAACACTCTATGATGATGGGTGGGTGCCTAGTTCCAATTGATGCAGGTGAAGGCAAATCTTATAAGATTTAAAGAAAGTGTATAATAATTGTAAATCAATAAAAAACGTATATAAAATTTAATTATTACCTATATGAAGAAACCCTTAATAGATGCAAATTTAATAAAAAAATACCACCAAGATATTGTATTTAACTATGCAGAATATCCTACAAAAGATCATTGGAGTTTTGATTTTAAAGGCTATGACAAAAAAAAAGCATTAACTGAGTGGTTGCCAAAAAATCCTAATAAACCAATTTTTTTTTATATACATATTCCATTTTGTGAGCAACTTTGTTGGTTTTGTACTTGTAGCAAGGTTATTACGAAAGATTATGAGAAAGTAAAAGATTATTTAACCTATCTGTACAAAGAAATAGATTTATTATTTGAATTTTTAAATCAAAATAAAATTAAATTAAATGTTGAAACAGTTTTTTTTGGAGGAGGATCACCAACAATTTTAAATAGAGAAGATCTTAAAAAATTAGTTGATAAGTTAAAAACTTTATTTGATTGGTCTAAAGTTGCTAACTTTACAATCGAGTCGGATCCAAGAAGAGTTGACGAAGACAGATTATTATACAATCATAGGGAGTGTGGTGCTAATAGGATATCTTTTGGAATGCAAGATTTTGACCCTAATGTCCAAAAAAGAGTAAATAGAGTCCAACCAGCTGAGTTATTTAAAAAAATTTTGACTAAAGAAGTTAGAAAAGCTTATAAAGAAATTGCCTTTGATTTTTTGATAGGTCTACCCGGTCAGACAAACGAATCAATAGCGGCCACATGTGATCAAATTATTGAACTTAAACCTACCTTAGTTCAACTATCTCTCATGGCCTATAAGCCATGGGTTGCAAAATATCAAATTCAAATGCTTGCAGAAGGACCTCTTCCTGATTTTTTTGAAAGAAAGGAATTACTTGAAGTGATACATAAAAAATTAAGTGAAGGTGGGTACATGCGAACCGGTTTTGAGTGTTATTCGTTGCCTGACAGCCCCATGACTAAAGCATTTGAAGAAGGAACGGCGCATTATGGTGCATCAGGACATCAAGTAGGAGGAAGAGTTAATTTTATTGCAGCGGGAAGTTCAGGAACATCTAACTTAGGTGATGATTATTATTTCCAAAATTTTTATGATATTTCTTCCTATAAAAAATCTTTAGATAAAAACGAATTTCCTTCTTTTAGGGGAATGAAATTATCAAAGGATGATCAAATCAGACAGCATGCAACACAACAATTAAGAAGTTATTTTAAAATAGATTTTAAAAATTTTAAAGAAAACTTTAATATAGACGTGACAGATTATTTTAATAAAGAAATTGAGTATTTAAAAGAAATGGTAAAAGACGGTTTAATTAATATTTCAAATGATTGCATTGAAATGACTTTATTAGGTAGAGATTTTTCTCAAGTTATATCAAATGTTTTTGATAAATATGACCCACCAAACAAATCATATAATGATAGACTTGAAACGATAAAAAAAGCTAAATTAGAACAAGCTAAAATACAAGAAGAAGCGTAATTAAAAAAATTATTTGTTGTGAAATATAGAAAATTTTCTGATCTTGGCTGGAATACATCTGAAATTGGCTTAGGCTGTTGGCAGATAGGATGGTGCTGGGGAGATGTAACAGAAAATGATGCAAGAGATCTTCTTAAAAAGTCGATTGATAAAGGTATAAATTTTTTTGACACATCTGACACTTATGGAGATGGAAGAAGTGAAAGGTTTTTAGCGGAGTTGATAAAATCTACATCTGAAAAAATATATGTCACAACAAAACTTGGAAGAAGAATTCGTGGTACCACTTACCCCAAGGGATACAAACACGAACCTATGGAAGAATTTATTGATAGATCATTAATAAATTTAGGAGTGGAATGTATAGATTTATTACAACTACATTGCCCATCAATGGAAATTATTTCTAATAAAGAAACTTATCAAATAATGGATACATTTGTTAAAAAAGGGAAAATTGCAAACTATGGAGTAAGTGTTCATACAATATCTGATGCAATGGAAGCTATTAAAAACCCTAATGTAAAAAGTATTCAGATTGTATTTAATATTTTTAGGCAAAAACCTGCTGAACACTTCCTTGCAGAAGCAAAAAAAAAAAATGTTGCAGTTATTGTAAGAGGGCCATTAGCGAGTGGTTTATTAACTGGTGAAATAACTAAAGAGACAAAATTTGCTGAAAATGATCATCGTAATTATAATATTAAAGGAGAGGCTTTTGATGTGGGCGATACATTCTCTGGTGTAAATTTAGATAGAGGCTTTGAGGCTATAGAAAGATTAAAAAAATTATTACCTGATAATTATACATTAGCAGATTTAGCTCTTAAATGGATACTTATGCATGATGGAGTTACTGTTGTTATACCAGGAGCAACTCATAAATTACACGTTGAAACTAATGCACGTGCATCAGAATTAGAAGACATTACTTCTTTGTTACCACAAATTAATTCAATTTACGAAGAGTTAATTAAAGCTGAGGTCCATGATCGTTGGTAATCAATTTTATTTATGAAATATAAAAAACTTGGAAAAACAAATTTGCAAGTAAGTGCGGTATGTTTAGGAACCATGACATTTGGTGAACAAACCAATCAAAAAGATTCTTTTGAACTAATGGATTATGCTTTAGAAAAAGGGGTTAATTTTTTTGATACTGCAGAAATGTATCCAGTTTATCCTAAAAAAGAAACACAAGGAAAATCAGAGAAAATTATTGGTGAGTGGTTAAAAATAAAAAAAAATAGAGATAAAATTATTTTAGCCACCAAAGTTGCATCTGGTCATCCAAAAGGAATAGGTGCTACTGGTCTTTCATGGATAAGAAAAGGTGGCAAGAGTTTAAAATTTGATAAAACGAATATGAACGAAGCTGTGAATGAAAGTCTAAAAAGACTTAAAACTGATTATATAGATTTATATCAGCTTCATTGGCCAGAACGTAATGTAGCTGTTTTTGGAGAGCTAGATTTTAAATATGACCCATCCGATATCAACTGGACTCCAATTCAAGAAGTTTTGGAAAACCTGGATCAATTAGTTAAAGCAGGAAAAATTAGACACGTAGGTTTGTCTAATGAAACTCCATGGGGAATTATAAAATTTTTACAAATAGCCAATGAAAAAAAACTTCCTAGAATGATGACAGTACAAAATGGGTATAATTTAGTGAATAGAGTTTTTGATATTGCAAATTCTGAAGTATCTATAAACGAGGATTGTGGATTGTTAGCTTATTCACCATTAGCCGGAGGAAGATTAAGTGGAAAATACCTGGATTCAAAAAATCCCAAAAATGCACGCTACACACTATGGCCCAAAAGATTTTCAAGGCATCATACAGAGCGTGGTGAAATAGCAATTGCAAAATATGTAAATCTTGCCAAAAAATACAACATTAAACCAGGCACTTTTGCAAATTCTTTTGTTATTAATAGGCCTTTTGTAACAAGTAGCGTTATTGGTTCAACATCCTTAAAACATCTAGAAGAAAATATTAATGGTGCAAATATTGTATTAACAGAAGAAATGTTAAAGGGAATTGAAGAGATTCACCTTTCTGATCCTAATCCTTGTGTATAAAAATAAATAGTTTATTTTAAAAAATTAATTATATGAACTATCTTAGTGAATTAACTAATGGAAAAGGCTACGCAGTATTTTCGATTGAAAATATAGATAATTTCAAAAAACTGAGAAATTCTTTTATAGATAAGATTCAAATTTCTAAAAAAAATAATAAAGATATTGATGATGTTAGAGAGGAAATGGCAAAAATGACTAAAGCCGAAATCAATAATTCAATGGTTAATTTGCTAACCTTTAACGATCTTTCAGAAATGATTATAAATTCTTGCCCAAATTTAGTTGAATCATTATGTGGAAAAGAGCTATTTCTGCAACGTAGAGCACATACTGTTGTGAATGTTCCTGGCGCAGGACAAGCAAAACAGTGGCCACACTATGAGATGATGTCTGGAATATCTCCACATACATATATAATTTGGGCTCCATTACATGACCTGGAAGATCAAGGAGGAGTTTATTATATTGATCAGCACACGTCTTTGGAGATTATGAAAAAAGAAGAGGAAAGTGGATTAGTAAATGGGCCAACCGTACTTAATATGATGCATGATCAAAAACCAACGCAATTAAAGTTTGGTCAAGCAATTATTTTTAATCCATTTATACTTCATGGAAATATAAGTTTTAACTCTGATCTTGCAAGAATAGCTTGCAATGTAAGATTTCAAAGCTGCCATAGGCCTCTACTTCAAAAAAATAGTGATTACTTAAAATATTATGAATTACCCTAATATATAAATATTATCATGAGCGTAGCAACTATCACAACAGATATAAATATAGGTCCCTTCAGAATACCAAGTAATGGACAAAATATGATAATGAATAACTATGCAAACAGAAACAAAATATCAGTAGAGCTGGTTGTTCCTGAACCAATGATGTCGAATGCACTAGCGACTGTTCAATGGCTACACAAAGAAAACAAATTAAGTAAAGTAATTTTATGTTCAATTCATCAATTACCAAAAAAAGAAGACAGAATAAAAAAATTGATATCAACAATGGATGATGTGGAGTTTCACTTTGCGCTTGAAGGTGTGAGTGGCAAAGGTAGTAAGTTTTTATTAGAAAAAATTAAAGAAGCTGAAATTTTTATGAATACTCAGTTTATAGATAGTACTAAAACAACTTGGTCTAATTTATATAAAATGATGATAGAAAATAAAAAAAGTTGACAATAACAGTTTGAGATTGTTTATATTTAAATAAATCTAATTATGAATTTTAAAAATAAAAGAAACACCTTACATGATGATCATTTTAAAAAGATGATATCTTTAAATAAAAAAAAAATTACACTCGGATCATATTCAGCATTTGAGTGGGCTGATGATCCAAAGCATTTAATTTTTAGCTTATCAAGATATAAATTTGTATCTAAAATGTTGAAAGGTAAAAAAAATGTTTTAGAAATAGGCGCAGGAGATGGGTTTAAATCTAGAATAGTGAGTACTGAGGTGGGAAATTTAGATTTGAGTGATGTAACTCCATCATCTATGAACCAATTCGAAAAATCACACATATATAATAATAACTATTTTGTTCACGATTTTACAAAAAAAAAATATAAAAAAAAATATGATGCAATTTATGCACTTGATGTAATAGAACATATTGAAAAAAAAAATTGCGATGGTTTTGTAAAAAATATAAAGAATACTTTAAAAGATAGGGGTGTATTGATATTAGGCTGTCCGAGTTTGAGTTCACAAGAATACGCAAGTGAAGGTTCAAAAAAATTACATGTAAATTGTTTCGATAAAGACCAATTAGATAACTATTTAAGCAAATTTTTTAAAAATGTATTTACATTTGGAATGAACGATGAAGTAGTTCACACTGGATTTGATAAGATGTGTCATTATGTTTTTGCGATTTGCATAAAATAAACTATTCTAATCAAATTCTTTTATATAAATTTATTTATGAAAAAAAATTTCTCAGATACAGGCTATACAATTATAAGAAATGCAATCAACAAGGACTTGTTTAAAAACATTCAACAAGAGATATATAAGACTTTAAATATTAAAGGAAAAAGTCAAAATGAAAAATACTCAAAATTTTGTAATCAGGTTAAAAATTTAAGAATAAATGAATATGATTATGCAAAACCAATATTTGAAAATCTGCACTACAAAAAATTTTTAGATAAATTATTTTTAGAAAAAAAAATTTATAAAACTGTTTCAGATTTACTCGGAAAAGATTTGGCTTTTTGCACTGATACAGGGATAACATTAAATTTACCAAACAAAGCTAGCTCAAAAAAAAATTATTTATTTAAAGATTGGCATCAAGAAATATGGTCAGGAGCTAGCCCTTCTACTGTTCAAATTTGGCTTCCTCTCATTCATAAAAATAGCAAAAGTGGTCAAATGCAGATAATAGAAGAATCTCACAAATGGGGTCATGTTCCTCATATGAATAGAAAACCTTCATTACTTCCAAAAAAATACAAAACTAGAAACCTAAATTTAGAGTATGGAGATGCAATTATATTTAGCACTTTGCTTATGCACAGAACTTTACCGACATTATCACCCAGATTATCTTTGCCAATTTTGCTTAAAAATTATAAGAATAAAGATAATTCTTTTCAGTTTAATAGAAATTTTAAAATTTATTCCAACTCAGAATTAACAAAAATTGAACGAATTTTAGGAAATCATTATTTAACACCTTTTAGATTAAAGAATTTAAATGAAGATAATTAAATAATATAAACAGGTGTTTGCGTAAATTTATGAAAATTTTAATTACAGGGGGTGCGGGATATGTTGGTTCAAGGCTTGTGCCTAATTTATTAGAATTAGGTCATTCTATTACAGTTTTAGATTTAATGATTTATGGTGAAGAAGTTTTAGAGAATAACTCAAAATTAAAAAAAATAAAAGGAGATATTAGAAATCAAGATTTGCTTAAAAAAGTTTTGCCAGGACATGATGCGGTATTGCACCTAGCATGTATATCTAATGATCCCAGTTTTGAACTAAATCCTGCTTTAGGTAAGTCGATAAACTATGATGCATTTGAACCTTTAGTAAAAATTAGTAGAGAAAACAATGTTAATAGATTTATATATGCTTCCTCATCATCAGTTTATGGAATAAAAAAAGAAAAAAATGTTACTGAGGATATGAAGCTTGAACCTCTCACAGATTATTCTAGATTTAAAGGAGATTGTGAAAGAATATTAAATAGTTACAAATCAGATGATTTTATTACAACAACAATAAGACCATCAACAGTTTGTGGATATGCTAAAAGACAAAGGCTCGATCTTGTAGTGAACATCCTTACAAATCACGCATTTCATAATAGAGAAATAAAAGTTTTTGGAGGTGACCAACTCAGACCAAATGTTCATATTAATGACATGGTAGAATCCTATCTGGCAGTTCTTAAAACAAGCCCAAAAAAAATCAATGGAGAGATTTTTAATGTAGGTTTTAAAAATCAATCAGTAAATGAATTAGCAGTTGATGTAAAAGAAGTTATAGGAGCGGATGTAAAAATAATTAATACAAAATCAGATGACAATAGATCTTATCATGTTAGTTCAGAAAAAATTAAAGAAATCATAGGTTTTGAAACAAAGTTTACTGTAAAAGATGCTGCATTAGATTTAAAAAATGCCTTCGAAAAAAAATTACTTCCCAACTCTTTTGAAGATGAAAAATATTTTAATATTAAAAGAATGCAATCAATCAAATTAGCTTGATTCAATGAATAAAGGTAATAATTTTTATTCTAATAGAGTAGTTTATAAGCCTTGGGGTTACGAATATGTTATTTATAACGATGCAAGAAAATTAGCTATAACCCTGGTATGTGTAAACTATGGGCATAAAACATCAATTCATTGTCATCCTAAAAAAAAAACAGCTTTTATAATTCTAGAAGGTAGAGCATTAGTTCAAATTGGAATTTATAAAGAGAATAGTAAATATTTTACATCACAATCTAGATTAGTCTTTAGACCAGGACTATTTCACTCAATAAAAGCAGTATCAAAAAAAAATGTTTATGCTTTAGAGTTTGAAGCGCCATATGATAAAAATGACCTATTAAGATTTAAGGATAATTATGGTCGTCAAACCAAAGATTATGAAGGTAAAAAATTTACTAAGAAAATTACAGAAACAGATTTTATTAAATTTAAAAAACCAAAACTTGAAAAAAAAAATATATACACTTTTAATAATTTAGAGGTGTTAATTGAGACAACTAAAAACTTAAAACATTTATCAAAAAAATATAACAAATCTACCTCAGCAATTTTAGCTGGTAGTATTGTTGATAATAGAGATCAAAATGCAATTTCTTTTGGGGAAGTGGTTAAAACTAGTACTTTAAGAATACTTTCAAAAAAATTTAAAATAAAGGAACCAATAACAGTTATGCATGTTACAAAAAGAAAAAATAAAATAAACACAAAAAATAAATTTATTTAAATGAAAGTAAGATACTCATATTTAAAACAGCAATTTTCTAACTCAGAGGATTTATGGTCAAAATTAAGAAAGTTTGTTTCAACAGGTGACTTTACATTAGGCAAAGAGTTGACAAAATTTGAGAATAATTTTGCAAAACTTATGGGTAGCAAATATGCTATAGGTGTAAATTCTGGTACAGATGCGATTAAGCTTTCACTTCGTGCATTAAATATTGGTGCTGGAGATGAGGTTATAACAGCAGCGAATACATTTGTTGCTACTGTTGGAGCAATAACAGAAATTGGAGCCAAACCTATATTCGTAGATTGTGATGATACTTTTTGTATGAATACAGATTTAGTTGAAAAAAAAATTACTAGCAAAACTAAAGCAATAGTTCCTGTGCATTTCACAGGCTATATGACAAATATGCCAAAATTAATGAAAATTACAAAAAAATATCGAATACCAATAGTTGAAGATGCATGTCAATCTATATTAGCTAATATAAACAAAAAGAATGCAGGTACATGGGGAGAGTTTGGGGCCTTTTCACTACACCCTTTAAAGAATATAAATGTGTGGTCCGATGGCGGTATTATTACAACAAATAATTTAAAGCATTATAATAAATTAAAATTATTGAGAAATCATGGTCTTGTAGATAGAGATACAGTCAAAATTTGTGGTTATAATTCTCGACTAGATACATTTCAAGCAGTTGTTGGTAGTTGGCTTCTACCCAAAGCAAAAAATATTGCATCTACAAGAATTAAAAATGCTAAGCACTATGATAAAAATTTATCTTCCATTCCTCAAATAACAATTCCACCAAGACCTAAAAATTTTAAATTAGTTTATCACTTGTATATTATTTTTGCTGAGAAGAGAGATGAATTATTGAATTATTGTCTTAAGAAAGGAATTGAAGCAAAGGTTCATTATCCAATACCTATGTATCTTCAGGAATCTATGAAAAATTTAAAACATAAAAAAGGTGACTTTCCAGTAACGGATATGCATACTAAAAAAATTATAACATTTCCCTGCGACCAACATTTGTCATTAAAAGAAATGAATTTTGTCATAAAGTGTGTAAAAGATTTTTATAAGTAAATTATTGAATGCCAAACAAAAATAAAGAATTATTATAAATGAAATCAGCAATACTAGTTGAAAGTAAAAAACCCTTAATTGTAGCAGAGGTAGATTTACCAAATAAGTTAGAATTTGGACAAGTTCTAGTAAAGATTTTTTATAGTGGTTTATGTGGTGCTCAAATAAACGAAATTGATGCAGTTAAGGGGGAGGATAAATTTTTACCCCATTTGCTTGGACATGAGGGGTCAGGAATAGTTGAAAATATTGGTGAAGGTGTAACAACTGTTAAACCTGGAGAGCATGTAGTTCTTCACTGGCGACCTAGCGCTGGAATTCAAAGTTCTACGGCAAAGTATTCTTGGAATGGAAAAAAAGTTAATGCAGGTTGGGTAACAACATTTAATGAAAAAGCGATAGTATCAGAAAATAGATTAACTGTAATTCCAAAAAATTTTGATTTACGCACAGCTGCACTATTTGGATGTGCGGTAACTTCTGGTTTTGGAGCAGTTAATAATGATGCAAAAGTTAAAATTGGTCAATCAGTTTTAATTATTGGTGTTGGTGGTATGGGTTTAAATATTGCATATGCCGCCTCATTAGTTTCTGCATACCCTATAATTGGTATAGATATTCACAAAGAAAAAATAGAAATGGGGAAAAAATTTGGATTAACACATGGTATAGACGCTAACTCCAAAGATATAAAAAATGAAATTGAAAAAATTATTGGAAAAAATGGACCTGAAATTGTTTTTGAAACCACCGGTAATGCTAGAGTTATGGAGCAAGCCTATGAGCTCACACCAAATGATGGAAAAACTATTTATGTAGGAGTGCCAAATGATAAAATTTCAATTTATTCTTTACCTTTGGCTTTTAATAAAGTTCTAAGAGTATCTCATGGTGGGGACTCTATTCCAGACAAGGATATTCCAAGATATATAAGACTTATTGAAAATAAAAAAATGAATTTAAATGATTTAATCACCAATGAATTTGAATTATCAGAAATAAATGATGCACTGGATTTATTTCGTAGTGGTAAAGCAGGACGTATTATAATTAACATTAATAAGGAGTAGTAGTCTGTATGGGAAAACACATTGATATAGGTTATTTTAAAAAACCTATCAAGGTCAGAGCTAAAGTTGCAAAAGAAAGAAGCGTCATTAATAAGATGCATGCTTGGGAATTAGGTAAAGAATATTACGATGGAAGTAGACTTAATGGATACGGTGGATTTAAGTACGATGGAAGATGGCTTAAATTACTTCCTAAAATAATTAAAAGATATAAACTAACTGATAAATCAAAAGTATTAGACTTAGGTTGCAAAAAAGGTTTTTTATTAAAAGATTTAAACATATTGCTTCCAGGAATTAAGTCTTATGGAATAGAAAATCATACTTATGCGTTAAAAAAAGCTGTAAAATGCAAAAGCAAACTAATTAGATCAGAATATACAAAATTACCATTTAAAAATAAGTCATTAGATTTTGTTATAGCGTTTAATTCACTTTATATGCAAAACCTTGGAGATGTGATTAAATCTCTGAAAGAAATTGAACGTGTTTCTAAAAAAAGTTATATAGTTTTAGCTTCAGGAGAGAACAATGAAGAAAGAAATAAATTTTATAGGTGGACACTAATAGGAACATCAATTCTTTTAAAAAAAGAATGGAAAACTTTGTTTAAAAAAATAAAATTTAAAGGTGATTATTATTTTTCTTCAGCAAAATCATTAGGTGTGTAAATAATATTAAAAAAGTTAAAAAATAATTGTAATACAAGTTATGAGATTAGCAGATTTTGTTATAAATTTTTTAGAAAAAAAAAAAATTGATACTGTTTTTACAGTAAGTGGTGGGGGCTCTATATTCTTGTGCGATGCACTTCAAAAATCAAAAAAATTGAAATATGTTTCATGTCATCATGAACAAGCTGTTTCTTTTGCAGTGGAAAGCTATTCAAGAGTAAAAAATAAACCTGGTGCTGCAATAATAACAACAGGACCAGGAGGAACAAATTGTACAACAGGAGTTGCTTGTTGTTGGATAGATTCTGTGCCATCATTATTTATTTCAGGCCAAGTATACTCAAATCAAACTATTGGTAATTCAGGCCTAAGGCAAATAGGTGTTCAGGAGTTTGATATAGTAAACATGGTTAAATCTAGCACAAAATATTCAGTTATTGTAAGGGATCCTAAAGAGATCAAATATCATTTAGAAAAAGCATACCATCTTTCTATAGAGGGAAGACCAGGACCAGTTTGGATTGATATACCTGCAAATGTTCAAAATGCAGAGATTGACCCAAAGAAATTAAAAGGCTTTAAAATAAAAAAAAAAGTTAAAAAGAATAACCTACTTGATATAAAGATAAAAAAAATTGCAAACTTATTATCAAAAAGTAAAAAACCAGTTTTACATTTAGGTCATGGAGTTAAAATTTCTAAAGGTGAAAATTCTTTAAGAAAAATAATTAATAGGCACAAAATTCCATTTGCATTGACTTGGAATGCTTCAGATTTAATAGAATCAAATCATCCTAGCTATATTGGAAGACCAGGGGCATTTGCAGAAAGAGGAACAAATTTTATTATTCAAAATTGTGACTTACATATCGCAGTTGGAACAAGACTACCTTTTATGGTTACAGGGTATAATGCTAAAGATTTTGCGAGAAATGCAAAAAAAGTAATGGTTGATATAGATCAAATAGAAGTTAATAAAAGCAATGTACCATTAAATGAAAAAATTTGCTGTGATGCAAAATATTTTTTAGAAACAATATTTAAATTTTTACCAAAAAAATTTAAAACATCAGAAAAATGGATAACTTATTGCTCAAATATAAGAAAAAAATATCCAATTGTTTTAGATCAATTTAGAGAACAAAAAAAATATATAAACTCATATGATTTTATAGATAATTTGTCGAATGAGCTAAATAAAGATGACATAGTTGTTACTGATATGGGTCTATCATTTGTAGGCACTCATCAAGCTTTTAAAGTTAAAAAGGGACAAAAATTATTTACCAACTCAGGTCATGCTCCAATGGGATGGGGTCTTCCTGCTGCAATAGGAGCATGTTATGCAAATAGCAAAAAGAGAATAATTTGTGTGACAGGAGAGGGTGGATTACAAATGAATATTCAAGAATTTGCAACAATTATGCATAACAAACTGCCAATCAAGACTTTTATATATAATAATGGAGGTTATTTAACAATTAAGCAAACACAACAATTAGGATTTAATAATAGAATAATGGGTTCAAATTCAAAAACTGGTCTTTCATTTCCTAATTATAAAAAGATAGCAGAATCACATAAAATTAGATATGTGAAAATTAAAAATAATAAAAATTTAAAATTTAAAATTAAAAAAATTTTACTTGATAATAAGCCTGTAATTTGTGAATTAATGCTAGATAATGATCAAGAACAAATGCCTAAGGCTATAAACAAAAGAATGCCTAATGGAAAATCTGTGCCAACAAAATTTGAGGACATGTATCCATTTTTATCTTTTGACGAAATTCAAGAAAATATGCTATAAATTTTTATGAATAAAGCAATTATCATTTCTGGAAACTTAGCTCAAGATCATGAATTTATTTATCCTTATTATAGACTGCTGGAAGCAGAACTTGAAGTAGATGTTTGTATGCTCGAGGGAAAAGCAGGCAAGGGGTTTTTAGGAACTGCCTTACCTCCAAATAAAGACCAAGTAGTAAAATCAATAGATCAAATTAAAATTGATGATTATAAAATTTTAATTCTTCCAGGGGGCGTAAAAGCTATGGAAAAAGTTAGACAAGAAAAAAAAATAATTGATTTTATCGAAAAATTTAATGCACAAAAAAAAATTATTGCTTGTATTTGTAGTGGAGCGCAGTTGCTTATTTCGGCGAAAATTGTAAAAAATAGAAAAATCGCCGGTTATTACAGCATGAAAGATGATTTAATTAATGCAGGTGCAATATATACAGATGAACCAGCGGTAGTAGATGATAATATAATAACTACAGCACACTATAAAGATATGGGACCTTGGATGAGGGAAGTTATAAAAAAAACTAATGCTAAATCTTAAGAATTTAAATTTTTAAATTTAAAAATACACATAATTAATTGAACCTTTAATCTAAGAATACAAAGTTTTTATGATAAAAAAAATTCCATATATAAATATAATAAAACAAACAAAAAAAGAAAAAAAAGAAATTTTTACTACATTTAATAAATTATTTTTAAAAGGAGATTTTATTTTAGGAAGTGAAGTTGATATATTTGAAAAACAGATTGAAAATTTTTTAAGAGTTAAAAATTGTGTAGCATTAAATAGTGGAACAGATGCTTTAACATTAGGATTGCATTTATTAGGAATTAAAAAAGGAGATGAAGTAATAACACCACCAAACTCATTTGTTGCATCAACAGCAGCTATAGTTCACCTAGGAGCGATACCAATTTTTGCCGATGTTAAGGAGGATCAAAATATAGATCCGATTGAAATTGAAAAAAAAATTACAAAAAATACAAAAGCTATAATGCCAGTTCATTTATCAGGAGCTGCTTGCGAAATGGACAAAATAATGAAGATATCAAAAAAATATAAAATTCCAATTATAGAAGATGGAGCTCAAGCTATAGGAACAAAGTATAATAATAAATTTGTTGGTACTTTTGGAAAAGTGGGGTGTTTTTCTGCGCACCCACTAAAAAATCTTAATGCAATAGGGGATGCTGGATATCTTGTTACAAACAGTAGTACTTTAGCTAGAAAAGCAAGACTTTTAAGAAATCATGGAATTGAAAAAAGAAACGAAATTCTATCCTTTGGCTATGTATCTAGAATGGATACTTTGCAGGCAGCTGTATTAAACTTAAGATTTAAAAAATTACAAAACACCATTAATAAAAGAAGATTAAATGCTAAAATATACAATAAAAATTTGAAAAATCTAAAGAATATAAGTTTACCAAATGAAAAAAAACTTGAATTTAATACCTTTCACACTTTTGTTATACAAGCAGAGAAGAGAGATGAATTAAAAGATTATTTAGAAAAAAAAAAAATATTCACTGCAATCCATTATCCATATTTAATTTTTGATCAAAAAGCATATAAAAATAAATTTAAACCTATACACAAGAATAAATTCCCTGTTTCTCGAATGTTAAGTAAAAAAATTTTAACATTACCAATAAATCAATTTATGAATAATAAAGATGTTGAAAAAGTGTGTAGAGAAATAATAAAATTTTATAAATCATAATGCTAAGTTGTAAAATATAATGAAAAATTTAAATAAAAAATATTGCTCATTGCTTTGTTTTCTGGGATCTGGTTCAAAGTTAATGCAAGCTCAAATTAATAATACCAAAGATGTCTTTACTATTCCTGCTTACCCATTAAAATTTTTTCCTCCTCTTTTTAAAGAATGGGAAAAAAAAGATAACTATTTAACATCTAATAAAGTTTTAAAGTTAATAATTAAACATCACAAATCTATTCTAGATAGTAGATACTTAAAAGGTTTTAATGGGTTAAATAATCTTGGAAGTAATAAAGCGAGTTTTATAAAAATTTCTGAAAAAAAATTTAAACAAAGTTTTATTTTTTTTTTAAAATCTAAAAAGATCTCTGAAAAAAATGTTTATTTAGCTATTCATTATGCTTATCAATTTGCAATAAATGACAAAAGTAGCATTATAATGTTCCATCCACATGATATTGAGTTTTTTAATTCATTTATCATCAAAAATTTTGAGAATTCAAAAATTTTAGCAATTACTAGAAATCCTGTCTATAATTTTTGGAGAAGAGCTTACTCAGATCAAAAAGTAGAAGAAGGTAGATTTGACAAAACTGACTGTGAATATATAAAAAATTATAGATATATTAATAGATTAAGAGATTTATGTATTAATTTTAAAAATTTGAACTCAAATTATGCAAAAATATGTAAGTTTTTCACTTTTGAAAATCTAAAAATTAATAATAAAAAAACTTTGCAAAAAGTTTGTAAATTTTTAAATATTAAATTTAGTTATAATAGTCTCAGAAACCCAAGATTTGACAATAAAATATGGTGGGGAGATAAAGTTTATAAAGGGTTTAACGCAAAGAGCAAAAAAAGTTTTGTTAAAGATAGCTATAGTTATAAAGAAGAATTAAAGCTTTTCTCTAATTATGAAATATTTATACTGGAATGTGTGATGTACCCTTTTATGAAAAAATTTAAATTTAAAACATATTCTTTATTTAAAAATTCTAATTTGGATCATTTAAAGTTTTTCTTATATGTTTTATTGCCAACTAAATATGGGCTAAGCCTTTTTTTTGCAAGATTAAATTTTAGAAATTTAGGAACTTATTTGAGTAACACGTTTAAAGAATCGTTTGGAAAAAAAAATATAAAAAATTATTATTTTAATGCAATGTATAGGCACAAATGGAGTTATAAAATTATTTATTTAATTAAATTAAATTTTTTAAGAAAATTGTTTTTTAGATCAAGAAATAATTTTTTACTAAAAATTTTGTATTTTTCATCTAAAGTTATAATTTATCCTTATCTTCAAATTGAATTAATATTTTTATATCTTGTTAGAATTTACTTTTTAATATATTTATACTTTAACGTAAAAAACAAAATTAAATATATCCAATCAGCATAATGAAAATTCTTTGCATACAAGACGGTCATAATGCTTCTGCATCCTTGATGATAAATGGGGAAATTATACTTGCTCTACAAGAGGAAAGATTTAATGAGATAAAAAATTATACTGGTTATCCATATGAAAGTGTTCAATATTGTTTAAACTTTTTAAAAAAAGAAAAATTAAATTTAGATCTTGCGGGTATAGCTAGTACATTTAAAAATCCATATGGTGATAAAATTAAAATGTTTAATAATTTTAAACCTAGTGATTTTAAGAACTGGTGGAAAACAAAAATTAATTTTAATTATTTTGTCACTAAAATTGGACAAAAGGCAAATTTTGTTAAAAATAAAAAAAGAGATAAAAGTACAATTAAATATTTAAAGGAGATCAGAAACAAATATAAAAATAAATTTGAACATTATGACTATAAATTTTTGAATGATAATATCATTAATAAACCCCACTTAGAGATAGAATTATTTAAAAATGAAAGATTAAGAAAATTTAGCTCTCATATTGGCTTGAGTAAGGATAAAATTGAATTTATCGACCATCATACATGCCATGCTTTTTATGGATATTATTCTTCAAACTTAAATGGAAAAGATTGTATTATCTCAACAATAGATGGTGGTGGAGATGGTTATAAACAAACTACCTGGTCAGTTAAAAATAAAAAACTTAAATTGTTATCTAGAAATAATTCTTGTCCATTAGGTAAATATTGGAAGATTATCTGTGTTTTGCTTTCATTAAAACCAATGGAACACGAATACAAGATTATGGGATTAGCCCCGTATGCAAAAAAAAAATATACAGATGAAGTTGTTAGAGAATTTAAAGGTTTATGTGAAATAAAAAAATACGATATATTAGAAAAAAAACTAAGTAATAAGAGCTTATCTTTATATGAGTTTCTTGAAAAAAAATTATCAAATTATAGGTTTGATGCAATTTCAGGAGGAATTCAAAAGTTTACTGAAGACTTAGTTGTTAAATATATAACAAAAATTCTCAAAAAAACTAAACATAAAAATTTTGTCGGTAGCGGTGGTTTATATATGAATGTCAAGATGAATAAGATGATATCTGAAATAGATATCTTAAAAAATATATTTATTTCAGGTTCTGCTGGAGATGAGTCTTTAAGCATTGGTGCATGTTATTTTTTAAATAAAGGCAGAAAATCATTACCGTTAAAAAATTTATATTTAGGTTTTAAGGAGGAAAAAATTGACATTAAAAAAATCTCAATGAAATTCAGATTAAAAGAAATTAAAAATTTTGACCCCATAATAAAAGAATTAGAATCTGGCAAGATTATTGGAATGTATAATGGCAGGACAGAATTTGGAGCAAGATCATTAGGCAATAGGAGTATTTTAGCAAGACCTGATTTAAAAGATACTGTTAAGAACATTAATGAGGCAGTGAAAAATAGAGATTTTTGGATGCCGTTTGCAATAAGTATATTAAAAAAACATCATAAGAAATTCATATCTAATAAAAAGTCATTAGAGTCTCCACACATGACCTTAGGATTTGATACTGTTAAGAAAAACTTAAAATATATAGTTAGTGGCACACATCCCTACGATGGAACAGTAAGACCTCAGATTTTAGAAAAAAATTTTAATATTAATTATTATAAACTGATAGAAAAATTTTATAAAAAAACAAAAATACCCGCATTATTAAACACAAGTTTAAATCTACATGGAAAGCCAATGGTTAATAATATTAAGCAAGCTTTATATACTTTGAGCAACTCAAAGTTAGATTGTTTAATAATAAACTATAAATATATTGTTAAAAAAAAATAATCTGTTTTGCCAGTGATTAAAAATTTTGTTTATAATATAATTTTAAGTGTAGATAAGCTTTTTATAATATTTCAATTTTTTCTTTTAAAATTATTTGTAAATACAAAAAATAAATATACCTTATTTAATATTGGTTGGGGTATTTTGGTTCAGACAATTTTTTATTTAGATTTAATTCATAAGCAAAAAAATAAGATTATAGTTATTTTAGATTATAAAAAAATCAATGTTTCAGTTGAAAAATTTACAAAAAATTGTAAAATTAAAAAAATTTATTCAATCTTTATCATTATAAATAAAGATTTTTCTCCCTATCCAATCAAATATCAAAAAAATTTAAATGATTTCTGTAATAATCTATTTAAAAAAAATTTTATTAATGCTGTTGAAATAATTTATGGGAGTAAAAAAACTTTCTATTTTAAAAAAATATTATCAAATTATCTAAAAAAAAAATTATCTAAAAAAATAATTTTATTTGATTCTCTTAAATCGTTAAATGACCAAAATTACAAATTTAAAAAAAAAAAAATTTTTTTATCCGAATACAAATATGATTAATCAAATAAAAAATAATTTTGGAATTAGTGTTAATGAAATTGAAAATTCAATTAATATTTGCATTAGAAAAAGAAATTTGAATTATAAAAATAACGATAGAACAAATTATTTAAGAGATGGGAATATGAATAATTTTAAATTTGTTATTAAAGAATTGTTAAAAAATTATAATTATAAAATTTTTATTACAGGTGATATGGAGGAAATTAATTTTTATCATAAGAATTTATATTGTTATAGGGATTTTAAAAATAAAATTTCAAGAAATTATTATCAGCTTTGCATTCAAACTTTGACTAATTTTCATATTTTGAATTCTGGAGGTGGAAATCAAATAATGAAATTTAATAATGGAAAATTTTTATATATAGATTGTTGGCCTCCAATAAATCAAACTCCAAACTCAGTGATTTTATATAAAAATATTTTTGATAAAAAGAAAAAATTTTTTGTAAACTGTTTTGAGTACATAAAAATGTATGAAAAAGACTGTTTTAAAGAAAAAATTAAAAATTTAGAAGTATCTAAAAAAATATTTTTAAAATATTTTGAGGCAAAAAATTATGATATAATTGATAACAATAGGACTCAAATTTTAAAAAGTTTAGATGAATTCATCAAATTTATTTCCAAAAAAAAAGAATTGAATTTAAAAAATAAAACATTTAATAAAGTCTCTAGTTTTTACAAAAAAATTCTTCTAGAAAACCGATGTTTATTATCTTCTGGAAATTTGAACTATAAATCAAAATGAACCTAACTATTTTTATAATTACTTTTAATAGACCGAAATTTGTCGATTTAATGATCAGATATTTTTTAGAGAGAAATTTTGACTGTAATTTAATATTTGTTGATGGTAGCGAAAATCCATACAAAAAAGATAATTTAAGAATTATTAAAAATTATAGAAAAATATATAAAAAAAAAATAGGTTATGTTTTTTCAAAAAATCAACTTAAAGCAATACATTCAATGGTTAATAAAATTTCAACTAAATATTGTTTATTTAGTAATGATGATGATTTACCAGGCAAGAATTATTTAGAGGAAAGTATTGATTTTTTAGATAATAACAAAAATTATATTACCACAAATGGAAATATGGCGACTGCAAATATTAAGTTTTTGGGTAAAAAACACGAATTATCCAATTTTAGATTTGCAGAGGTAAAAACACTTAACATTAACGCAGATAGTGTTGATAAAAGATATTTAAGGTTTAATTATCAAGAGGGTTTTGTATATGGAGTTTATAGAAAAAAAGATTTTAAGAATATATTTAGTATTATCGAAAAGCTATGTAAAATAATAAAAAATCCTGTAAAAAAAATTGAACATTGGATTAGTTTCAAGTTACTGACAATCACATTTGCAACTTATAATTTGTTAAATGGAAATATTAAAAGCTCCAAAAAACTTATGATGACACGGCTTAACCATATACAATTTATTCAGTCATCTAGTATTGATTATTATGATAAATTTGGTGGATGGTACATTAATGATTTTTATAAAGACAATGACGTTTATAATAAGTTTTTATCAAAACAGCTGGCTTATTTTTTTAAAAAGATAAATGAACAAACAATTTTGAATTTAATTTATTTACATATATATATGCGAGCTAGCACTAGATTACCAAGATATTTTTATCATATTCATAAATCTATTAGTAAAAAAGCATTTACTTTTTCAGAAAAATTTTTAATTTTAAAAAATTTCCCAGGATATATTTTTTTTAGAATTTATAGAATAATAACAACTTTTTTTTTCCTCGATAAAATAATTTTTTTAAAAGAAAACAAAAAAGAAATTGATTCTTTAACAAAATTTTTTAAAAAATAGTTTGTACAAATCAAAATAAAATTTATGTTCTTTGAAAATTATATCAAAATTGCTTTAAAATTAATTTCCCCAACACTTAAAAAAGAATACATAAAAGTAATTTTTTTAAATTTAGCTAATGTATTGTTGGATGTATTAACTTTAATTACAATTTATCCTTTGGTTTCAGTACTTGTGGAAAAAGATAGCTCAAAAATAGATATTTTTTTTGAAAAATTGATTTTATTCTTTGGTTTAGATTTAAATAATAAAACTTTTTATATATTCTATTTTTTTATTGCTGTCATATTAGTCAAAAACGTTATTTTAGTAATTATTAAATTCAAAACAATAAATATACTTGAAAAAGTATATCAGGAGATTTCAGAGAAGTTATACTTAAGCACACTATCTAGGAATTATTTATATTTTAACAGTTTAAAGCACCCTGTAATGTTGAAAAACTTGAGGGAGATTCCAGTTGAATTTAAAAATTATCTAGATGTATATCTTAGTTATTATGTTTGTATTTTAAACATAGTAATTATAACATTTAGTTTAGTTTTCTTTAATTTTTACGTAACATTATCAATTCTAATTTATGTATTCATAATATCACAGACTTACAAAACTCTATTTTTTGAAAGAGCTAGACTATGGGGTAAAGAAGGTAATATTTTATCAGGAAAAATATATACAAATATAATAGACACTCTAAATTTAATACATGAAATAAAATTGCATGATAAAAGAAATTTTTTTACTCTTAAACAAGTTAAATTAGTAAAAAATTGGTCAGATATTTTATTAAAGAATAAATTTGTAAGTGGAATTACCAGACCCGTATTTGAAATATTTTTGCTTTTACCGTTATTCTTTATTGCCGTAATTTCTAGTAATACAATTATAAATATTTCGATAATACCAATATTAAGCGTTTATTTATATGCAGCATTTAGAGCGCTCCCTTCGCTTGTAAATCTAAATGTTTCAAAAATAAGGCAAAAAAATTATTTGTTTGCAATTGATTATCTTAATGATGAGTTAAACAACGGAACTAAAAATATTATTAAAAAAGATTCAAATATTAAAGATAGCCATAAAAAATTTAAATTTGAAAAGAAAATTAGTTTGACTAATATTTCTTTTAAATATCAGTCGTCTAATAAATTATTACTAAATAATCTCAATTTAGATATTAATAAATATGATTTTATAGGAATCAAAGGTCAAAGTGGCATTGGAAAGTCAACATTGATCAAGATAATTTTAGGATTAATAGAGCCAACAAGTGGAAAAATAATTTTAGACGATGAGATAAATTCCCAAAATATAAAAGCTCAATATATGAATTCAATGTCCTATGTTTCACAAAATCTATCATTACTTAATGATACAATATTAAATAATGTAGCATTTGGAATAAATGAAAAAGAAATTGATAAGAATGAGGTATGGAACTCTTTAGAGCTAGCCTCTGCAAGTCAATTTGTGAAGGAGCTTCATGGTAATCTAAATTTTGTAATATCAAATAACGGTCAAAATCTATCTGGAGGCCAAGCACAGAGAATTGCAATAGCTAGAGCTTTATATCACAAACCAGAAATAATCATTTTAGATGAGGCGATGAATTCCCTAGATAATGAAACAGAGATGAATTTTAATAATGACCTTCTTAAATTAAAGAAAAAAGTAACAATTATTTGTATTTCACATAAAGAAAGTAGCTTAAACTTTTGTGACAAGATTTATGAATTAAATCTAAATGGACTTAAAAAACTTTAGTGAAAACATTTATCAGTTAAGGTAGTAAAATTTATCGAACCAAATGAGAAAAAATAAAAGATTACTTATAGAAAGCGGTTTTTTCCCATCACAACTTTTATGGATTTTAATTATTGCATCTGAATATTGTAAAAATAAACAAATTAAAGAATTAGTAATTCAAAAAAAACAATTATCAATTTTTAAAAACAAATTAATAAAGAAAGAGTTTAAGAATATAAAAATCGTTTTGGTTGAAGATTTATTACCATTTTATTTAAAAAAAAATTTTTTTTTATATTTACTATTATTACCAAAATCAATTTTACTAAGTTTTTTTTGGAATAAAAAAAATTTACAGTTATTAGATTGGTATGATTATCAGTTTTTTCATTCAATAATCGATACGTACCTAAGCTTGAGTAAAGATGGCACTATTAAACCAAACTATTTAGTACTTTTAAAATCAATCTATCTAAATTTAAAAAAAGAAAAAATAGCAGAATATTTATCATCCCAAAATATTTCTGCAGTTATAACAAGTCATAATGTTTACACAGTAAAAACATTTAATTCAGTTTTTAGAAAAAAAAAAATTCCTGTTTTCTGCCAAGCTGTTTCAAATATATATAGACAACCTGAAAAAAAAGATGAAAGTTGGAATATATTACATAATAGAAAATTGAGAAAAAAACTTTTAAAAAATACAAGTTATTCAGTAGCGCATGAGTATTGGACTAGTAAATTTTTAGGAAAAGGTGATTATTTTGACTCTAACTTAGCTTATAAAAAGCAAAAATTTAATAGAAATATTAAAAATATTGTCATGCTTCATATCATTAGAGATTCTCCATATCTAGCTTTAGATAAATCAAGAATTTTTATTAATTATATTGATTGGATAGACCACACAATAAAAATTATTTCTAAATCTAAAGAAAAATGGTTTTTCAAAATTCACCCAAACTCAAAAAATTGGGGAGAGAATCCTAAAGTTTTACTTTATAAGCTCATAAAAAATAATAAGGCAAAAAATATTACTATTTTAAATAATGGAAATTTAAAATTAATGAAAAATCTACATAAGGTTGTAACTTATTCTGGATCTGCATCTTATGAAGCAATATCTTTAGGAATAAAACCTGTTATTATTTCTAATAATTCGATTTGTCATTATGATAAATCTACTGTATTAAAACCGAAAAATTTAAAAGAGTACGAAAAAATTCTTTTATCAAGAAATTATCAGAAATTTAAAACAAGCAAAGAACAAATAAAGTTAGCTAAAAAATTTATTTATATTAATGAAAAAGTAATGTCATTAACAAAAGACTTAAATTCAATTCCAATTTATAGATCAGAAAAAAAAAGGAAAGAATTAGATTATATTATGGTTAATAAAAGTTTAAAAAAAAATTTACTATTTCTAAAAAAACTTGGTTATTATATTTCAAAAGGCTTGAGTCATACACTATCTAGAAAAGGTTTAGATCTATTAAATAAAGATTTAAGATAATGAAAAAATTATTTTTTATATATCATGCTTTACCTAGTAAATTTCAGGGTGGTAGTGAACTTGCAGCCTATAATTTAATTAAAAATTTTTCTAAAAAATACAAAGTAACATTAATTTGCTTTAGCATTGGAAAAAATCCTAGACAAGGCTTAATAGATCTTAAAAAAATAGGTATAGAGGTTTTAATTAAAAAAGACCATTTAAAGTATGATCAGAATATTTCTTTTATACCTAAATATTTTTTAGACGAAGATAAAATTTCTAAAAATCAAATCTTTTTAGAAAATAAAATTAATATTAATAAAAAAGATAAATTGATAGCCATGGGGAGTATCTCTATAGCGTCTGCAGCACAAATTTTATGTAATAAAATAGCAATTGTTGAGGATCCACAGCCTTTTGTAAAAATTGAAAGAGAAAAATTAAGTATCAATTTTAATAATTTTCATAAAAAAATATTAAAAATAATTTATTTAAAAATATTTTATAAAAATTTTTGGAATTGGTTTAAGGAGATTACAAAAACTTATAATGTAATACACTGTTGGTCAAAAAATGAAGCAATTTCTATACAAAAAAAAATTAAAAGAAAAGTAAATTTTATTAGATGTCCAATTGAAGTTGAAAAGATTTATAAATTTAAAAATAAAAAATTTACAATTGCAATGATTAGTTATTCTATAACACAAGATTTTGATGGAATTAGAAAAATGAATAAATATCTGATAACCGTATTAAAAAAAAAAGACTTATTAGACAAAGTAAATATTTATTTAATTATGAATATTTTTAACAAAAACTTACCTAAAGATATTAAAGAAATTATAAATCAAAAATTTATAAATATAAAAAATTTTGATCAGAAAGGATTAATTGAAAAAATAGATTTATTATATTATCCTTCAAATTACAAAGTTGGAGTTAGAAGTAAAATTCTTTTTTCAATGTCAAAAAAAATAATTGTAGCAACTAATAAAGCCAGTAAATATGGAATACCAGAATTAAAGAATAACTTTAACTGTTTGATCGGGATAGATAATTTTGATTTAGTGAATAAAATTGTAAAAATAATACGCAAAAAGAATAAATCTATAATCAATAATGCTTATAACTTGATTAAAAAAGCCTATTCACCAAAAAAAATAGCAAAGAATTTGATCAATTAATTTAAATATTATATTTTTTTTAACTCTTCTTTGGATAATATTTTATTTTTTACAAACTCCAAATAGCATAATTTTAGTTTGTATGAATAATTAATTTTTTTTTTTTTAGTTTTAATTTTTGTAAAATTTTGATATTAAATCGACAAAATGTCTCAATTAAAAAATAAAACTTTTATCGTGCTAACAACAATTAATAAGGTTAGTAAAAATATACTTAACATAGAAAAAAATTGTAAAAAGAAGAAATGGAATTTAGTAATTGTTGGAGATAAAAAAACACCTAAAAATTTTGATTTGAGCTATGGTCATTATTACAATTTACAAGAACAGTCTAAACTAAATTTTAAATATGAAAAAAATGCAGAAATTAATAATTATGCAAGAAAAAATATAGCTTACTTAGTATCTATTAAAAAAAAAGCAGATATCATAATTGAGACTGATGATGACAATTATCCATTAAAAAATTTTTTTGTTGAACGAAAAAAATTTCATAAATTCAAACAAATAATAAATAAAGGGTGGATTAATATCTATGATATTTTCAAAAAAGATAAAAAATCTATAATATGGCAGAGAGGTCTCCCTTTGCAAAATATTTCAAATAATGAAAAAATAAGATTTAAAAATGATAATAATGATTGTTTTGTGCATCAAGGATTATGTAATTTAAATCCAGATGTTGACGCAATATATAGACTAATAAACAAAAATATTAATATTAGGTTTAAAGATAATCTGAATATAGGAATATCATCACCTTCTATAACTTCATTTAATAGTCAAAATACAACATGGTTTAAAGAAGCTTTTCCTTTACTTTATCTTCCCACATTTTGCTCAATGAGAGCTACTGATATTTGGAGAAGTATTATAACTCAAAAAATTTTGTTTGATGATAAAAAGACAATTCTATTTCATTCATCTAATGTTTATCAAAAAAGAAATCCACATAATTTAATGATTGATTTTAAGGATGAACTACCAGTTTATTTGGATGTAAATAAGTTATATGAATTATTAAAAAAAATTAAAATTAAAAAAGGTTCAAAAAATTACTTAAACAATCTAGTTAAATGCTATGAAGTTTTATGTGAAGAACGTTTTTTTAAAGAAAATGAATTTAAATTAGTTAAATCTTGGGAGAAGGATATTCAAACTTATTTAACTTAATTATTATTAGGAAACTTTTTTATTTTGATTTTCTATAATGGCTATAGACCCAGTTTGTTCTAAAAATAAAACCATAATATTAAGTTTTTTAATATAAATCATATCTCGTATTCTATCATCTATATAAAACTCTTCTTGTTTAGCTAAATTAAATTTTTCATCTAATACATATTTGAATAAGGTTTTTGAACCGTAATTACTATCACCCAAAGTTCCAAAGTAAATTATATGATATTTATCACTATAATTTTCAAATTCATTATTCTTTAGTAGCTGAGAGGCACCAGGGGATTCTTTTGGAAAGTAAACTAGTGGTTCTAAAAATCCATATTCATTATGAGATTTTTTTAAAGGTGCTCTCTTGTATTTCTCTTCGTTTTCTGGAATGTCATCAAAATCTGGATACCCATAATGGTCTCCATACGATGAAATGGGCCAACCTAAATTAACAATTTCTTTTGAATTTTTTATAATATTTACCTCATCTCCACCTTGAGGTCCGTGTTCTGAGGAAAAGATAACATCATATTTTTCATCATAGAATAATCCTTGAGCATTTCTAGTACCCTTGGCAATAATATTGATATCTTTTGGATCATCAAGACTTATAGATATAAATTTACCCACAAGATTATTATCAGTTTGTGGATTTAGCTCTGAATTGTCAAAAAAATCTTTTTCTACTACGTATTCCCAGTCTCCAATAGTCATTAATATCTTATTATCTTTATATTTGACAATTGAACCACCAGTACCATAAGTAAAATGTGGAATACACATATCGGCTTCAAAAAATATTTTATGTGTTAACTTTTTATAGCTTAACTCAGCTTCTAATATAGTGTTTGTATAGCAATTATTTTTTTTAAAGACTACCGATGTATATATTTTATTTTCAATAATCTCTAAACCTTTAGTAATTATCATATCATCAAGTATATTCTCCTCCCCTATCAATTCTGAAAAATTAGTCTTTATTTTTTTGAAATTTATTTCTTTAGAGGAATTTAGCTCGTCGAAATTGGCATAATATAACGCTCCAGTTCCTGTAACCACAAATAAATTTTCTTTATTCTGAGAAAGGTATGACCGTGGCCCACTTTCAGTAAAATCAATATTTTGGAAATATCTTATTTTTAAATTGGACTTATTAAATTTATTTTCTTTTGTGAAATTAAATACTTTTTCATTCGATAAATTAGAAATTATTTTACTTTTTCTTTTAATTATTTCATCTTTACTTTTAATTTCATCTTCTAAATTTTGAATATATTTAAAAATAAATATATTTTTTAGTAATTTTTCTTTTGTTTGGTAAGAAATTTTTGTTTTTAAATTATCATATATATCTAATTTAAATAAAATATTAGAATACAGTGCATATACCGTTATGCATAAAAATAGAAAAATAGAAAAATAGAAAATTTTAAGTTTATTCATAGTTAAAATTATATATTTTTATAAATTAGTACTTCTTGATTAAAAATTTTAATATATTTTTTTCCCTCATCATTACCTTTTAAAAAATCTTCCATAGCATACAATGCGCTATATAGCCCTCTATGGACTGGGTCTTCACACATTATTATTCCATTTTTAGACATTTTTTTTGATATTTTTATTAAAGAATCTCTAGTCGGTTCATACATGTCTACATCGATATTTGCTAGTGATATATTTTTTATATTTTTAGGAATTTCATCACGACATATATTACTTGTTACTAGTTCATAATTGTTAAACTCTTTTAATGTTTCTTTTACATATGATTTCATTGTATCTTGATCGTTAAATATATTGTGAGTACCGTGCCACTCAACATCAGGACTTTCTTTACTCTCTGAGTAATTAAATCCATTAAACGTATCTAATAAATATGCTTGTCTATATAAATTTATCTGTTTCATATAATTCAAAGCAGTTAATGCAGATCCACCCATGTAAACTCCTATTTCAACATAATCTCCTTCAACATTTTTAGTAAGCTCTATGCCCTCACAAATATTTTCATGGGTATTAATTAAGCCGTTATTGAAATGCGAAATTCTACTTTGGTTTTTTTGAGTCTCTCTAAGAGCATTTAAACATTTAGTATTTGTAAACCTATAACTAATAGCTTTTGAAATTATCTATATATAAAATTCTTAAAATAATTTTAAACAGAAAATTTTTGAGAGCGGCAAGAAGAGGAACATATCTAAACATTTATAAATTCTTTAAAAGGATTTTTTATTTTTTTTTTATAATAATATTATATATATTCAAAAAAAAAGCATATATAAAAGAAGTGTTCAAAATGGGTACAAAACGAAAAAAGCCTAATACAAAATTAGAATTTAATTATTATATAGAAATATTATGCTGATTAATTTTTTAAAGAAAGTAAAATCTATATGGGCTTGGTATTACTTAATAAAGTATTTTATTAAACCTTTGTATAATTTTATTTGGACAAACTTCATTAATATCCATGGACGTGGACTATTTCTTTTATGGTTTTTAAAAAGTAATAAAAAAACTTTATTTAATAATGATAAATTTTTACTGGAAGATAATGAAATAGAACTTTTAGCAAAAAAAATTTTAAATAACTTTAATGATATTAAACTATCAGCTATAATTCACATCCTTAATAATAATAAAGAAAAATCAGATAATATTACTAATTCAGAAGAAAATAAATTTAAAGAAGATATTACAAATTATATAGACGAGGATACACAAAAATTATTATATGAATTTAGTCTTTCAAAAAAAATAATATCAATAGTTTCATCTTATTTAAAAGTTTTACCAATCTTAAATAACATAAGTATTTATATAAATATTCCGAAAAAGAATAAAGATATAAGAGGATCTATGAATTGGCATCGAGATGATTTTGGATATAAATCAATGGATATATTTATACCCATAACAGATATAGATGATCAAAATGGTCCATTTTATTGTGTTAAAAAAAAAGAAAGCTTAGGTAGATTTATTAATTATGGCAATGAAGTAAGTAAACCTCTTAAAGGCAATAGAGGAAAGATTAAAGATGAGCATTTTAAGTTTGATTCAAAAAATGAAAATGAAGTATTAAAATTTCATGGAAAAAAAGGTAAGGCTCTATTTATTGATAGTTTCAATTGCTACCATAGGGGAGGACATTGTCTTGAAAACTATAGGATAATGTTAAGAATTACTTATTCAACAGTTGACTCATATTTAACAAATGAAGAATATAATAGAGATAATATAAATAATTTTATTAAATTCTCAAAAAAAAATATATTTAATAATTTTATATTAAATAAAAAATCTAAAATTATATTCAAATTTAAAATTTACAAATTTTTAGTAAAATTCTATAGATTTTTATCTTTTAGATCTTAAGTTTTTTAAAATTTTAGAGTACAAAGTAAAATATTTTTCTGAAATCACCTCAGATTTATATAATTTTTTTGCTTTGTATAAACATTTAATTGAAAGTTTATTTTTATAGTTATTATTAATAGTCCAATCGATACCTTTAGCTAAACTAAGAGCATTATTTTTTTTTGCTAAATAACCATCAACCTTGTGACGTACAAGGTCTTTAAGTCCATTATTATTAAAGGTAATTATTGGTTTTCCACAACTTTGAGCTTCAAGACCAACTTGGGGTAGATTATCTATAAGGGAAGGAATCACAACAAAATCAACACAATTTATTATTTCTGAAACCATAGTTTCACTTTTAATCCTTCCAAAACAATAAATTTTTTTGCTTGAATGTTCAGAATCTTTTATTTCTTTTTGTCCAATTATAACTATCTCATATTTTGATTTGGTTAAATTATTTGCATTTGAGAAATATTTCCATCCTTTTCTAATATCATTAACTCCACTATAACAATTGAAAAGTATTAATATTTTTTTTTTAGGTAAGTTATACTTTTCTCTCATCTTATTTTTATTTAATGATTTAAAGATATCTTGATTAACAGGGTGCGGAATTTTGTAAATTTTGGATTTATGAAAAATGGCGCTTGTTCTCAAACAATTTACCATCCAATCACAAGGTGCAGATAAAAATATATTTGTTTTTTTCCAACTTTTTAATTTTCTATAAATATTAAATTTATTAAAATTAAAATTTGATTTATCAAAATTTTTTAATTTCCATGCTGCATTTTTTCCATAATCTGAATAATGCAAGTAGCCATTAAAAGGCCACATATCACAGACACTCCATACAATAGGTTTTGTGATTTTTCCAAGATCTTCTATACTTATGAATTCATTTATCCACGTAATATGAATTATATCATATTTAGACTTATTTATTTCATCTGAAAGATATGAAGGAAAAATTGAAGGGCTCTTAAAACTATAATTATTGTCATTATTAAATCTTAACAAAACTCTATTAATTTTTCTTTTTAAATTATTAAATTTTTCAGAAGATTTAATCTTTGTTAGACCTAAGAATTTTTTCTTGTGGTTTATCAAGTATTGGTGATCACATTTGACTTTTGTACTAACACAGTTATGTATTCTTTCAGAAACTTTCCCTGCTCCACTTTTATTATCATATGATAATAAAAGAACTTTTATTTTTTCCATATATAAACTTCATTTTTATCAAACTCACCCTGGTTTTTTAAAAATAGCTTAATATCTTTATGAGAATCGATCTCTTTATTTAAATATTTGATTATTAAACTAGGTATAAAAATATTTGAAATATCTCCATTAATCTCATGCTTGGTAAGGTCTTTTTTAATTTTTGATATAAACAGTGATGGTTTTGGACTAAATGGAGAGTCGCTTCTTCTCCAATGATCAGATGTTAAAAGTAAAAGTATATCATCATTATCGCTATTATTTATAATATTTGATATTTGATTAATTAATATGTCTGTATATTTTAAATTTAAGATATATTCTTCATCATCACTACCAGGCACCATATCAAAAAATCTTTCTACATATTTTGATGTGGGTGAGTTTGTATGTGGAATAAAAAGATGAAAAAAAATCAAATTATCCTTAGTATTCACAATGTTTTTAAGATCACTAATCTTAAGGTCTAATTTTTCACTCAATAATAATTGATTGTATCTATCATTCTCATTAAAAATAGTTAATTTTTCAATATTAAATTCTTTATTTTTCTTTTTAAATTTATCACTTAATTTATCAAAATAACCTGTAAAAAAAAAGGCTTGCTTAATAGAGTCTGTATAATATTTAATTTGATTAAAATTTTTTCTACAGAAAGATTCTATTTGTAATAAAGAGCAATACGGTAAAACTTCACTTATAATGTTAAATTTAAAACTATTTTCATTTAATTGTTTAAAAAATGTGTTTTCAAAATTGAAAGTTATTTTCTCATTTTGTTTATTTAAAATTTTTAGTTGATAGTTTTCTATTGTTGACCCATCTGTTTGTGTTCTTAAAATAGTAGAAGGCACAGAGTGTAACGTTGAATTTGAAGGTGAATATACTTGATTATGTATAACAGAATATTTAGATAAATTTTTAATATATTTTAGATTAATATTTGATTTTTTATCATTTATATAACTTGGGTCATATTCATCTAACATGAACCAAATTACCTGCCTATCTGTTATAGTTTTGGAATCGTTAATTTCAGTTATATCAAGATAATATAATCTTTTAGATATGTCCCAAGACATTATTAAAAAAAAAATTATACTGAAAGAATAAAAAAAATTCAAAATTTTTCTTAAATTTTTATTATATAAAAAAATAATTAAAAAAAAGATAACAAAAAAAGGAATAATAATTTTTAAAAAAAATAATAAAAAATAAAAATTTTCAGGTAACAAGTATATTAGAATATTATTAATTAAATCTTTGAAAGTTATTGTGTTGCTATAAAAAAATGGAATTTGAACAATTTTATAATAAATAATGGCAAAATAAATTATAAAAATATTTTTAATTTTATTTAATGATAAAAAACTCTTATTAGCTTTATTAAAAAAGGTGATTAGAATATAAAAAAAAATTGCAGAAAAAATCAATAAATTAATTGTATTGATGATTAAATATTTATTAGAGAGTAGGGCCCTTGAGCTTAAATTAAAATAATAAAATTCTGTGAAAATTAAAGCAGAAGAGGCAATTACTAAATAATATTCGTTTTTTAAAAAAGATTTCATATTTAATAAATTATTTAATAACTTTATCTAAGTTTCTTAGCAGGGAATAAAAAGCGATCAATATAATTAAAAATATATTTTCTTTATTATGCTTTCTAATATTAAACTCCTCTTTCAGGTGGTCCAAAAAAGATAGCGTTGAAGAATACCCATGACTAGCAACATTGCCTATAACTTGATCTTTTTTTGTATATCCACCAGAGACTTTATTTTTGAATAGTCTTAGATATAAATCGTAATCAGCAGAACATTTAAATTTTAAATTATAATTTCCAATCTTATCATAAATTTTTTTTTTAAGAAAAAACCCTGTGGAATGTGACGTAGCAAAATCAAAGTTAAAATTTAATTTAAATCTACTAAAATTATATTTAAGCTTTTGTGTCGTGGTATAATTTCTAATTACAGTACCAAAAACAAAATCATAATTTTTTTCATTAAATAATTCTAAAATTTGTTGAAAGGCATTATCATAAAAAAAATCTCCTGAGTTGCAAAAAACAACAATATCTCCACTCGCAACTTTAAGGCCCTTGTTCATTGCATCGTAAATTCCATTATCTTTTTCAGATTTAAGATAATCTATAGAGTTAACGTGTTCATTTATTACTTTGAGAGTGTTATCTGATGATCCACCATCAATAATAATATATTCATAATTAGGTTTTTTTTGTCTTATAATGGACTTAACTGTTTTATTAATATTTTTTTCATCATTTTTGACCACAGTAATTATAGACAATAAAATTTTTTTCATTATTAGATATATAGTTATATTAATTCCATCAAAATTAAATAATAAAAATGAAAATTTTAAATAATAAATCAAACAGTTTTTTTATTCTATCATTATGAAAAAAAAATTTATTTCAATACTTATTTCTAATTTTAACAAGGAAAAATATTTATATAAATGTCTTATGTCTTGTAAAAATCAAAAATATAATAATTTTGAAATTATAATTTTTGATGACAATTCTACAGATAAATCGATGATGATTATAAAAAAGTTTAAAAATTTTAAAAACTTAAAAATTATTCAAAATAAAAAAAGAAAAAAAATAAGTGGCCCCTTAAGTCAAATTAACTCATTAAAAAATGCCTTTAATAAATCAAAAGGAAAAATTATTTGTTTACTGGACTCTGATGATTATTTTGAAAAAAACAAGATATCAATTGTTAATAAAATATTTAAAAATAAGGAAATAAAATTTTTATTAAATTATCCTAAAATTAATGATAAAAGTTTTAAGATAAATGAAAAAAACCACACTTTTTCAATTTGGCCAACTATATTTCCAACTAGTTGTATTTCTCTAGACAGGAAGACATTTGTAAATTTTTTAGATTACTTATATCCAAATAAATTTCCACTTTTAGAAATCGATGCACGATTGGTAATTTTTGCAAAGCATGTACTAAATAATATAAATTATGAAAAAAAAAAAATTACTAATTATATAGTTGACCCAAATGGAATTTCATCAAAAAGTAAAAAATTTTCCATAAATTGGTGGTTAAAAAGATTTCAAGCATTTGAATATTTAAAATTACTTCTATATAGAAAAAAAATTTTTTTTCGTCCAAGCATAGATTATTATATTACAAAGGTTATATATAAAATTATAAAAAAATTTAATTAACTTATTTTTTCATCTGGCATGCAAAATAAAACTGTCTCTCTTCTATTGTAAGTATAGTGCCTTATAAAAAACTTATAATTTTTACAAATTTTTATTAACCGCTCAGGTATTACTACTAATTGTGAATGCCTTGGAAAAAAATTTTTATCAACATGATATATGGATATTGCCAACTGAGGTCTATATTTAGGAACAAGCTCTAATAGTTCATCTACCATTTTGATTTCGAGACCTTCGATATCAGATTTAATAATTAAGTTTTCCTTTAAATTATATTTTTCAATTATAGAAGTGAGATTGGTAACTTTGTTTTTTGCAGTAATATCTACGTATACATTACTGTCATCATATAGAAAAGAACCATCAAAAATAACTTTATCTTTATAATTATTAACAAAAGATTTTACGTATGGATCTAAATTATGTTCTTCAGTGGGATCTACATTTATAATATTTTTTATTTCATTTGTTATAAAGAAAGGTATTTCAAATCCATTATCTACACCAAGATTAATTATATTACTGTTTTTAAATTCTAGATAATCTTGGTAATGTTCATTTTCAAATAGTAGATTAAAATAATTTTCCCAAACAGTTGATGGTCTACCATATACCGTTTCATGATAAATTTTTTTTGAAAAGTTATCAGATAAATTTGCACATACAGTATCAAATATAAGATCAAACTCTTTGTTTCTAGGTACATAAAAATTATAACTACTAATTCCAATTCCAAAACCTCTATAAATATCATCTATAATGTTAATTTTTGGAATATTAATATATTTATTTATTTTATGTCTTCCGATTTTAAGACCAAAAAAACTTAAAAATTTATTTATTTTAGAATTAATTTCCTTTAATGGAAAGTTTTTGGACAAGAATTTTTTGAAATCATTTTTGTTATATCTAAATTTCTTAAAATTATTAGTTTTTAAATACTTAATTAAGTTCAAAAAATGTGAGTTATCATTATCTACGCTTATTATTAACAAATCTAGATTTATTTCATTTTTATGTTTTAGGTAATAATCTAAATTTATTGTTAAATATTTTTTATTATTATCTAATTTAATATTATCCACGTTATAGATTTCTACTTCGAAAATTTTTTTTAGAATATAAAATTCATCTTCAAATTTAAAAGATTTGGTATTTATGAAATTAATATTTTTAGGAAGAGAGCTTATTTTTTTAAAAATCATATCTTAAAATAAGTTAGTGGAAATAAAATAAATTTAAATAAAATTCAATCATCTTTACATTACCTTTTAAATGTTTATATAGTAAATTTGTATAATGAAAAAACTTTGTTTCGATTTAGATGGTGTTATATGCAATACCACTAAAAATTATTATAAAACATCAACACCTAAAAAAAAAGTAATTGAGGCAATAAATAAACTATATAAAAGTAATCATATTACAATATTTACCTCCAGATACATGGGTAGATCTAAGGAAAATATTAGATTAGCAAAAAAAAGAGGTTATGTTTTAACATTAAATCAATTACATAAGTGGGGTTTAAATTTTCACAAACTTCAATTTGGTAAACCATCGTATGATATTTTTGTTGATGATAAAAATTTTGATTTCAAAAAAGATTGGTTAAAGAGATTTAAAAAAAAATATTATAAATAATTAAAAAATAATTTTGGCTATAAATTTAATAACAATCTAGTTCTTTAAATAATCTATATAATATATTATAATTTGAGATTATTTAGAGATAAATAATATTTTCATTTTTAATTTTAGTTATTGTGATAATAATAATATATGACCACTTATGATTATAAATTTCAAACATTTGTTCAAAAACAAATTCAAAATTTAGAGAAGCCTTTAATCATTGAGTTTGGTGTAAAAGAAGGAAGGTCAACCAAAATTTTTTTAGATATATGCAGAAAAAATCAAGGTAAATTGTTTTCAGTAGATGTCGAAGATTATTCAAATATAATTGAGGATCCCAATTGGACATTTATACAATGCAGAGATGATAATTTTGATTATTTAGAAAATAAATTACCGAAGTTATTTGATGTTATATATTTAGACAGTTTGCACGAAGCAGATCATGTGGAAAAAATTTTTTATCATTATTTTACAAAACTAAAAATAAATGGATATTTTTTCATAGATGATATTTCATGGTTGCCATATCTAAAAAATAAAAAAAGAAATAACTTTTATTGTGAGATCAACAATAAGGAAACATTTAATAAAATCTTAAGTATTTTCGAAAGTAACATGGAAAATTTTGATTTAGATTTTAATTTTACAGCATCAGGCTCTTGCAAGATAACGAAAAAAAAAAATCAATTAAACCCACCATCTAAAATTAAAACTAGAGAATTATCGTTAAAAAATTTTGTTAGAATTTTATTAAATATGTTTGGAAGAAAATAAAGTAATGTCATTAAAATTTGGAATTACAGGACATACTGGTAGCTTGGGAAAAACACTATTATTATCTAATAAGAAAATTAATTATTCTTATTTTAGAGAAGACATAAGAGATAAAAAAGCTGTCTTAAAGTGGATTTTAAAAAATAACTTAGATGTAGTTATTCATTTAGCAGCAATAGTACCAATCAAAGTGGTTAATAAAGATAAAAAAAAGGCTTATGAGGTAAACTTTAATGGAACAAAAAATATAGTAGATTCAATCTTAGTTTCAAATGTAAGATGGTTATTTTTCTCTTCTACATCCCATGTGTACAAATCATCCAAATATAAATTAAGTGAAAATTCAAAAATTAAGCCAATATCCTATTATGGTAAAACTAAACTTTTGGGAGAAAAGTATATAATTAAAAAATTTAAAAAAACTAAAGTTAATTATTGTATTGGAAGAATTTTTAGCACGACAAACAATAACCAAAAAAAGAATTATTTAGTTCCAGATTTGAAAAGAAAAATAAAAAAGACTAAAAATCTAGTAATACTTGAGAATTTAAATCACTATAGAGACTTTATATCGATGAAGGATATTTCAAAAATAATTTTTACTCTATATCAAAAAAAATTTAATGGAATTATTAATATTGGAACAGGAAAAAGTGTTCTATTAAAAAATATAGCAAGAATTATATGTAAAAAATATAAAAAAAAATTCAAAATGGTGGATAATAAAACAATCACATATCTAGTAGCAGATATTAAAAAATTGAAAAACTTATATAAACATAAAATAGAAAAGAAAATAGAGAATTTAATTTTTTAAAAATGATTTTAATTTATTACCCTTTAATTTTAGTTTCAATTTTGGGTTTTGGTTTTTTTGTTAGTAAAAAAATTATCAAATTTAACAATTACAATTTAGGATATCAGGGAATTGTTGGAATATTTAGTTTATTATTAATTTCTTATACAAGTACACAATTTCTAGCACATAATGAAATATTCAATTCAT